>JAABUS010000240.1_pt1 | contig 138369 bp, 151 predicted proteins | sample 5560161 | NCBI WGS metagenome assembly JAABUS01 (sample SAMN10711885, study PRJNA513376) | rock metagenome | isolation source: Antarctica rocks | place: Antarctica: Victoria Land, Trio Nunatak nord | collected 2016-01-04 | reverse complement strand
AGTGGAGGTTGAGGGCGAGAGATGGGTGGGTGACTTAGCTGGGGATGAGGACGCTTATGAAATGAAGCTGATTGGGAGAGGCAAGACGAAGGACTGGGAGGAAGGGAGCGGTAATAATAAGATGGGGGAGTGGAGGAGACGGCGATGGATTAGGATGGTGAGGCGGAAAGTCGTCAGTGACGAGGGTAATAGCACAGCTGCTAGTTGACCAATCATATGAATGGCCTTTCAAATTCATACAACGCTCATCATGCTTCGTGGGTATCACTGCGTATTCTTACACATCACGCCTCAACTCCAATCTCCTCCGCAGCATCTGCCGTGCGCTTCGTCCTCTCCCACAGCCCAACTCTCCGCTTGATATCCCCTTCAGTCTGCTGCTGCGGATTCAATCTCCTATCACGAACCATAGCACCCCAATTATCACCGTGCTTGTTAACGAGTCCTTCCACCCACTCCCTTTCCCGCTCACTCTGCATCCTTGGTCGCTTCTTCTTGCTATACATCGCCGCCTCCTCCAGCTCTGGCACTATCCCTCGATTCCCTCCACTAGCCTCCACGTCTTCCTCTCCAGCTTCATCCTCTTCATCTTCTTCATCCTCGTCGTCGGAATTGAGTGGATCATTCAACGGATTCCGCGCCGCTCGTCGCTGAGATGCATCTTGTGCCACACTGACAATCGCACCAGTCTTCGGGTCCCGCACAACCTTCACTTCTGCGGTTCCCAACGTCTTCTGCGTCCGGGAGGAGGGGATAGCTAATCCACTGCCCTTCTTCACCCCCTCTGGCTGTGCACCCTTTACTTCCGTGCCACCGGTGTGGGCGTTTAGTTTTGAGCTGAGGCCGAGGCGCCGGTAGTTTTGGGAGAGGGTGAGGGATTGTTCCCTGCGTTGTTACAGTCGTCAGTACTGGTACTAGCAATTGGGTGTGCTGGGGAAGGAAAAGGGAGGAGAGGAAAAGAGGAGGAGGGAAGTACCAGTTCGCAGCAACGATGGGATTGCTTTTGATATTTACACGCTTGGATTTGGGCTTTTGGCGGACGCGGGGGAGGGAGGACTTGTTCTTTTTCTTTTGGAGGGGCCGTGCCATTTTGTGTAAGCTGAGTCAAGGGAAGCTGGAGGTGTGGAATGGGAGAAATTTTGGATATTCTGGCGGAACTTCGGCTAATTAGGACTTTGACGAACGAGGCTGAGAACAAGCGAAGTTGTGGATTGCAATGCTAGCTTCATTGAGATTTGCACTCTCCATTTACTTGATGCTTGAGTAGGACATGTTAGGTTTGCTGAAGGAGTAGAGCGGGATACTCTTTGTAGTTTCGTCAATGAACCGACTACTTGACAACAGCACTTCAAAACTCCTATCCCTCTCTCACAAGTACAAGCGGATCCCCAGCATTCACCACATCGCCAGGTCTGACCAATAGCTTCTCCACCTTTCCTTTCATTCCATCCTCCGCTCTCAAAGAGATCTCAAGCTTCATAGCTTCCAAAATAGCCACCACATCACCCGCACTCACTTCATCCCCTTCCTCGGCAGTGACTTTCCAGACATTGGCGTTCAGCGGCGAACTAATCTTCTGAATCGCAGGGTCATTGAGCAGTGCTTCGACCTTATCCATTGGAATCTTCCCCTCAGCCTTCTCTTTCGTCCACTTCTCCATCAACTCATCCTCAACTTTCTGCATCTCATCCTGTGCCAGCTTCTGCCTTCCTCTAATGCCCTTGACTTCCTCTCTCGTCTCTTCAAGCAAGCGATTATGCTCAGCCATATCAAACACCGTATCCTCTATCTCATACTCATACCTTCCGCTGTGGAAAAGCGCTAGCTGGCGCTCGTACTCTACTTCGCTGACCTGGTAGAATCTGAGCTGGTCGAAGTCTTCGAAGAGCCATGGACGCTCGAGAGAGTAGTGATTTTTAGACCCGAGGATATCGCAGCCGGGAATCGTTAGGCCAGTTAGTTGATAGCCTCCAGGGGATTCGACGTTGTAGAGGGCCATGCAGGAGCCACCCCAAGATACTTGGCCCTCGGGGGTGAAGACGCGAGAAGGGTTCATCTTGTTGAGTTTGTTAGCATCGCCCTCCTCTTATCTTTGCTAAGGGCAGAAGCAGATACCTTTGGGCAGTTCAGTCTCTCTCGTGGGTCGACCGGTAAGCACAGGGGCAGCGCAGCAAAGAAGCCCACGGATACGGCGATCAGGCTGCTCTTGGTGAGGATGTTCTGGAGGTCGCTCTTCTCGAGGCCATTGTTCTTTGCTACGAATTCCATGTTGTCGGGTAAGTAAGATGCATACGGGCGTTGAGTCTCCATGTAGCGTTTGATTGCGTTTGTCTCCTTAGGACTGTTGAAGGTAATTGGCAGCTTGAAAATGCGACTTGGGACTTTCGAGCGGCTGAGGTCACCAAGCTGGGCTTCAAGCTCAACGAGATGGGATATGAGCTTGCTTTGGGATATCGTGAGGCCGTCGTAATAGATCAAAAGAGCTTCAGCTAATATCAGCATGCGTTTCTGTCACAAGAAATGTAGTAGAAAGCCTACAGGTGCAACACCCAACAGTATTGATAAGCCCATTTTCGAACGATATCTCACCCTGGGCCTCCTTCAACGCTTTTGTGAGGGCGGTGACACGACATCGATGATTGAGATCGAAAGTACCGTCTCCGTACTCTACGAGGAGATAATCATCACCGCCCTGTACGTGTTCAGCCCAAAATCAACGCGCTCTAAAGCTCCTCGCTTACCTGTCGATACAGTGTCTGAGGCTGATTTCCTTTGGCTTCAACTCGGTGAACTATGGCCTTACTATGGTCAGATACCCCAGAGACTGCAGATTCGGGTGCTATCGTGTAGCCTCTTTTAGAGTAAACATGATTATTTTGATCTTGCACACTGGCGTTCTTCTCTACGTCACGAATCAGATCCTTACACCGCCTTCGCATGGAAAGTGCGTCTTCAAGTGATACTCGCTTCAATTGCATGGTGTTTCCGGCCTTCATCTGTCCCATCCTGGGGTAGTCTGCCTTGATTATGGTCGTACTGGACACAAATCCGCCAAAATCCGGGCAGTCAACGGGGAATATACAAGGGTCGTCACCAGTCCAGTTCAATGCACCCACCGGGTATCCATACTCAACTACGTTAGACGGGTGCGCTCCACCCTCACCACCGTCCGTTCGAGCCCATTGAGGCTTCGGTCCGATGAGACGAATGCCGCCCCTCGCAGCGTTGTGAGAAACTTGCCACTTGGTCTTATAGATCAAATCAATGTCTTCGTCTAGTAAATACCCATCATCGTATGGGCCTACCATGCAGTAGATATCCCAATGACTGGGATACTCGGGAACGTGTTTTTTTGGTATTGTAAAGGGTTTCGAAAGATGGTCCGGAATATCTCTGGTGATAGCTAGAAGATCGCCAGCAGCGAGCTGCCGGCCTTGGTAGCCGCCCACAGCAACGCCTGGAGAAGTGGCTTTTGAGCCGAACCATTCGGCGACGCTCGGCAATCCCCCATGTATCGCTAGATATGAGCGGCAACCTCCACCAGTCGTCTTGCCAATCTTGAGCTTTTGCTCTGCTTTAATCGAGTGTCTTGTCCACATGGTCAACTCTCTGCCATCGAGCGTTGTTTCCATTGGCGCTCCGCATATTGCGACTACTGCAGGTCCCAAGAAGAGAAGCTCAGGGCCATCTAAAGTACATTCGAGACCTTCTGTTCCGCATGGGTTGCCAGCTAGAAGGTTGGCAATCTGGAAAGCCTGAGGATCCATGGGGCCGGAGTGAGGAAATCCTCTGCCCATGTTTGGTCTTCCAGGATAGTCTTGGACCTGGGTATATGCGCCACCAGAGATGATGTCGATTGCTGCGGGAGAATATATGAAGCTGGTAAGGAATTTTGTCATCGTGCTTCCCGTCCAAAATCGAGAGTCGTTCACAATCGAAGCCAGGAGATCAAGATTGGTTGGAGGACCGCAGATTCGAGATTTTGAGAGCATCTCGTGCATAGCTTTGATGGATTCATCTCGCGACGGTCTGTGCATCATGACTTTGGCAAGAAGTGGGTCGTAGTGTGATGAGACGATGGTGCCAGTGTGAACCCAAGTGTCTATCCTTCCACCTTCAGTATCCGCCCATTCCACTATCTGTAGAGTTCCAGGAGATGGGGCATAGTCTCTGGCGGGATTCTCGGCATATACTCGAGCCTCGATGGCTGCTCCTTTGGGTTCTTTTGGGTGCAGAGATTCAAGTTCTTCAGGAGATATCCCGCCTTTGCCCGCCAATTCATCGTCCGCCTGCTTCAACATCAATTGAACGAGGTCTACATCATAGCAAAGCTCTGTAATGCCGTGTTCAACCTGTAGCCTGGTGTTCATTTCGAGAAAGAAGAAATCCCCAGACTTGTCATCCACCAAATACTCGATTGTCCCGGCTGAGCCATACCTGATAGATTCAGCTAGGCGAACAGCGGATGAGCAAAGACCTTCTCGGAGGTCTGTACAAGAGGTTAGTAGCCTCAATTATGCGATGAAGTTGAGACTTACGAGGTTGTTTTACAACGAACGGGCTTGGGCACTCCTCAATGACTTTCTGATGCCTCCGCTGGATTGAACACTCGCGTTCGCCAAAGTGAACGGCGTTACCTTGGCCGTTACCAAAGACTTGTACCTCGATATGATGACTATCAGGGTAGTATTTTTCAATGAACATGCCAGCGTTCTTGAATAGATTCTCTCCTCGTGACTTGACCATCGCGAACGAGTCTTTGACTTCTTTGACATCATCGGCGATCGCCAGTCCCATCCCACCGCCCCCAGCTGTCGCTTTGAGCATTACTGGAAACCCAAGCTTCTTGCTCTCTTCGATGGCATCATCTTCGCTCGCAATCAGACCTTGTGTGCCTGGTACTATGGGCACTCCAGCTTTCTTGGCCAGTTCTCTGGCGGTATGCTTTATCCCAAACGCTTCAATGCTTTCGGGACTCGGCCCAACCCAGGCCATACCAGCAGAAGCCACAGCACGAGCGAAGTCGGCGTTCTCGGATAAAAATCCATAGCCGGGAATGATAGCATCGGTTTTGTGGTCCTTGGCTATCCTTATAATCTCATCTCTAAATCATGAGAAGCACGATCAGACATGATCTAAGAAGTGCAGAAGACATTTCGTACTGAATGCAAGCACTCGATAATGATGGAGGAATCGAACAATCTGATGTACAAATAAAGAAGGCGATCAGGGATATGTGCTTTAGAACGATCAGACAGCCTCCATTCGGGAGGCAAGATTCAGATGTATCGAGGTCATTGGCAATGAAGACAGTGCTGCAACAGGTGGTGGAATAACTCTATGTAGTCAAGCTTACCCATCAAGGTAGGCTTTTGATGCACTACCTGGAAGTAAGACAGCCACATCTGCTTGTGAAACATGAGTTGATGCTGCATCTACCTCCGTATAGATCGCAATGGTCCGGATTCCCAGCTTTCTGTGACGTCAATGGTCAGCGAAAAGGAGAACCATTTCGCTTATGTAAGATGTTACCTTGCCGTTTTGAGAATCCTGGTAGCGATCTCAGCCCTATTGGCTATGAGGAGCGTTTTCAGGTGTTCCATGTTTACAACCTTGCAACGTGCAGTGTCTGAACAGAATTGCCCTGTCAATGGCTACAGTGACAAAGCACGAAGATTTCATGCTGAAGTCAGTGCCGCAAAGCTACCAGGTCGGCTTAGCTGCCTTCCTGGTAGAGCATCTTCAAGATGCGGGGGTGATAAGAGCTTGATGGAAAGTCTACGTCAGAGAGGGGGTCGATCATCTCTGGAGAAGCGCAATGGACTCCGCTTTACTGCTCCCATACATCTCAAGAATATAGGAAGAGCTACAGCAACTCAACATGGGACCCATAAAGCACAAGGCCCTCCTGAACGTCGACCTAGGCGAAGGCTATGGCAACCTCAAATGCGGGCCCGACGCCGAGCTCTACCCCCTTATAGACATCGCCAACGTAGCATGTGGCTTCCACTCCGGAGACCCCCTCATAATGATGGAGACAGTGCGCCAATGCAAAGCCCACAACGTCAAAATCGGCGCTCACCCCGGCCTTCCCGACCTACAAGGTTTCGGGCGACGGGAGATGAAATTGCAGCCCGAGGAGTTGACGGCGATTACTATTTACCAGGTTGGGGCGCTGAAGGGGTTTTTGGATGGGGAGGGAGTGCGGTTGAATCATGTGAAGCCGCATGGGGTGCTTTATGGGATGATGTGTAGGGATTTTGAGGTGGCGAAGGCGGTGATTGAGGGGATACCGAAAGGGGTGCCTGTGTTTGGGCTTGCGGGGACGAATATGGAGAAGGCCGCAAATGAGCTGGGAGTGCATTTTTGGGCGGAGATGTATGGGGATGTCAAGTATAGTGCTGATGGAATGTTGGTCATCGATCGGATCAAGAAGTACGCAAGGACACCACCATACACCCTGTGGAAGCTGGCTAACGTTACGGCAGACCGTGGAAACTAGAAGACGTGGAACAGCACGTTGAGCAGCAGCTTACCACTGAATCTGTGATGGCTGTCGATGGCACTAACGTTCATCTGCCAGTGAAAGACTACCCGATATCGATATGTTGTCACTCGGACTCTCCTGGATGCGTAGGTATCATTAGCACTACTAGAGCGGTGTGCGATAAATTCAACAAGGAGCATGGTTGGTCATAATTCATTTCCATTCTCCCATCTTTCGTATCCAAAAATATCAATCTTCAACAGCGGCGCTATACAACAAGACGTCCTTTCCAGTGTATTGCAGCAGTAATCCATTGGCGGCATCAAAATTCCAACTCAGGCTTCCCACCGCTCCCACACCCACCCGTCGCCGCCGCCCCATCCCTGCTCCAATCATAAACCCCACCTCTCTCCGCAAACCCCTCCTCATCCCAATACACATCCCTCAACGCCTCCTCCACCCCCACATCCAAAATGCTCCTCGTCTTCTCCCTGACCCCCTTATTCAAAAAGCACAGGAACTCATCCAGCAACAAATAGCTACTCGCCATCACATCATTCCCCTCCGGCACAAAGCACTCATGATGTTTATGCCCATCACAGAAATGTTTGAATTGCTCATCCGTAATGAGGAAGTCGCGAGCGTCGCGGAGGGTTTGGTCGGAGCCGTTCTCTTCCGGCACGATGAGGACTTGGAAGCACTTCCAGCGTGTAGGAGCGAGGGAGGCGATGGCGGCGTTCATGTCTTCATCCCAGTTGTATTTGCAGACGACGGTGTTGATTTTGAATTTTATGCCGTGGTCTTTACACAGCTGGGAGAGGTTTCTGAATTTCTCCAGGTGGTGGCCCGTGCCGCGGCCTATCTTGACATTAGTGGCTTCGATAAAGGAGTCACACGAGACGGCCATGATGTCGATGTACTTGGCGTACTTGGTGAGCCAGGCGGGAGTGACTTTGCTGCCGTTGGTGACGATGGAGACGGATTCCAGCTGTAGGGTTTCTTTGCAGTATTTTGCGAGCTGGCCGAGGAATTCGGGGTTCATGAAGGGTTCACCGCCGGCGAAGTTGACTTTCTTCATGCCTGCCTGTTTGAGGAGGGCCATGCCTTTCTTTGCGTTCTCGAGAGGCTCGACGTGGGATGTTGTAGCAGTGTGAAAGCAGAATCTGTTCTGATTGTTAATCGTTCAGCCATCTTCAGGGATGGTTCGTCGACTTACCCGCAACTGTAGTTGCACTGCCGTGTGAAATGGTAGTTGACTGAGAGCGGGATCTTTTTGGGACGTTGACTTCTATCTATCTGACCGTTGGATGCTTGGGTGAACATTCTCCATCGAGGAAGGCAGAAAGCGAGGGCCAATAGCCCGAGGATAACAGCGGCCCAAAACATGTTGACTGTATGATACGGAGAAGAGACCGCGATTTAAGTCTGGAGATCTGTGCAAGGCTGCAAGATGCCTTGTCAAGGCAGCCGCGGATGATGGCAGCGCGCAGAAACCCCTTGTATGCACTCTAAGGCTAGACAAAGGGAGCAGGCTGTAGAAAGCGCAGAGATCGTTAAAGAAGCAGTAAAAGCTTGCCAGAAATGACTAGGAGGAAGCCAGAAAGAAAAGAATGAGGTTCTCCTCCTTATAGTACGCTGTGCCTGACGGGTACATAATGCTAGCAAAATGTCCTCCTGATCTAGCAAACCTCATTGGTCAGATTGACAACAGCACAAACACTTAGCATACCTATCACGGGCAGCTTGGAAATGGCCACAAATAGTCAGCACGGCGATCACATGAAAGAAGATGGGGTCATTTTTGACGAGCTCAACAAAGCAGAGATCATCTGCGTGATCGGTAAGATCGCCTTCCAGCACTTGCACTGACACGAGACTATGTTATCTTGAGTGACATGCTGATCATACCACTACAGGAGGGCAAGGGGTCGGAAAAGGGACGCAATGTACCAAGCTTGCCAGAGACTTCAGCGCCGTTCATGTATCGGTTGGTGATCTTTTCAGAGAGCAAGCAGAGAAATTGAAGGCAGAGAAGAAAGCAGACGTCAAATCTCTCATGAGCAATGGCCTCATGGCTCCTATAGGCCTTACCCAAAAGCTCGTAGAGGAGTGCCTCAGGCAGAATGTGAGGGCAGGAGCGACTCGAATCTTCGTGGATGGGTTTCCTAGAAGCGCGGAGCAAGCATCCCTATTCAAAGACTCCGTAAGTGGACATATTCCATGGCTGGTGGAGGCCAACGACGTGTAAAGGATCAACGCTGACCATGGCAAAGGGTTGCGAGGTTAGAGCCGTTCTATACTTCAAGGCTTCTAAAGAGATCATGCTCTCAAGAATGATGAACCGAGCCCCGACTTCAGGCAGGGTGGATGATAACGCCGAGGCTTTCGAGAAGAGATACAAAGGCTTCGTGAAAGAGATTGAAGAGATTGCAGGGTACTATGAACGGCAGAACAAGCTCTGTGAGGTATGGGAGACCATTACACGCAACGCTAAACAACTTTCTGACACCAACAGGTGGACTGCGAAGGCCCTCTTGATAAGATATACGAGCAGCTTGTGGAACAAGTCAAGGTGGGGATACCTGCTACAAGACCGTTGATGACTGCTAACAGAAGTCTAGGAGATCTTGGGTGAGGACCCTAGATCTACTGCCTCACTCGCCGAGTGACTGCGGGGGCTGCTATTCCAGTGGCTAAGATCAAGCAGAACAAAGCATCTCGTGGCCTTTTTCTCTTGATTCAGTTTGGAAGAGGAGCGTTTGTTTCATGAAAAAGCTGCCGGACGTTTCTATTGGGCAATGGCCTTGAGTCAGCACTAATACCTTGACATTCGATCAATGTCATAGCTCGACTTTTGTATGTCAGAACTTACAACATTCTCCAATGGCCTGGCTTTCCTGCGAGCAGTGAGCTGTTCTGCGTCTACATTTCACCCGGCTTTGAAACCCCACGACTAAATCATGGTCGTCCTCGTCCAGTCTATGCTGCACTTACTCGACGTCCTTCGATACTCACCTTCTCTGATTACAATATTTTCATTACGATAGTTGCATTATGCTATCTCATGCAAGGGGGCCTGAATTCCCAGCTTGTTGCTCCCTTCCGTTTCCGGTGGGGCGAAGAATTGCACTTCAAGGTCGTCGATGCAGAACTCCCAGTCGAGCGCGTCATACCCAAAATCTGCCACAATTTCAATCTTGTACATGTTTTTCCAGGTCTTTCCGCTGAACTCTTCTATCTTCACCAGAAATGGCAGATGGTATCCGCTTGGGAAATTCACGCTCCACTCCAGCGGCTCTTCGCTATCTTTGCTATAGCCTTTGACACGTATTACCGTACCTGGCTGAGGTGCGTCCATTGGCTTGACGTAGAAAGAATGAAGCGTAAGGTATGGATGTAGGCCCTTTTCTGTAATAAGAGTCGCGTTGGCGATCTGGAAGTATGCCCCATTGCACTCCTCACAAGGCCGTGACCCAAGCAAGGTATTGGGAGATGAGACAGCACAATTAAGGTCGTGTTCTGAAATCAGTCCTTCCAATGCTGTCGCTTGGGGTGCGAGGACGCTGTAGGATGAAAATGAGAGGTGGTGATAAGTGGATGGAAGGTTGGCAAGGCCGTTGGATGTGGAGATGTCATCAAACTATAAGCAAGTTCAGTGTGAGGTGTACATTCGAAGGGAGGGGCGAAGACGCGCTGTGATCGTAGTATGATTGTTTCCTGAAGCTTGCCCTTCTGAAGATGAAACGCCAGCGCTGCAGAGAGCGACGAGCGCATCGAAAACTTTCATTGCAAGCGTATCAGATACACTCACAGCAGAGTCTACAGATAATTCTATTCTCCATGAAACGTAAATCTCAATAATTTGTACTGTAGTCATGCGGGAGCGGTCGATCGTCCAGACATCGAGCGTGCCATATGCGGCTAGCCTACTTCGTCTGCTGCCACCAGTAAGGTACCTTACCTGACAAAACTCATGAGCGGTCTGACTAAATCTAGACTATGTTCCCCCTCCCAAATTGCAAATAGAACGCTTATGAGTTTTGTCAGGTACTGGTGCTGCCATCGCGACTCGAATCTCGTTCCTTCCTTTAGCCCGATCGATGTTTCTCACAAGGCTCATGCAAACTACAGTTATTCTAATCAATGAATCCAAGTACTACAGTCTGATAGAAGATAGTGTACAGGCCATCCGCGCCACCTATGTCGAAGTCACGCAGATGATGTCTTCGATAGCGATCTAATACATGAGATTTGAAGACGCGGCGATGCTCTGCGGTGCTTGCCAGAACATCTTCCGGCGAAAGTTGCTACTTGACAGGCCACTTGCCCATCACCAAACAAAGAAAAGCCTGTTAGAAGCCGCGGAGCAAAGTTGCCACATATGTACCCGATTGTCGACTTATTTCTCCAAAGTTGGTAGAATAGACTTACTGTCGCTGCAAGAGGACGAGGACTTCACTTTCACAAGCTATGTAATCCAGACTAGTGAGAAATCTGATTTCAAGGTTCCCAAAAATGCGCTCGCTTTAGGCTTCAATCTGGAGGGGATAATAGTCAAACCTGAGCTTTCGAGATTCTGGTAATCAGCCAACGCAAACAGTTGTCTCGAGTATCCTGTTAAGCAGAACCGCCAGTAGGATATTGCCCTTCCTGAGCTCAATTGCTGACTTTTTGTGCTCTTTGAGCGGTCCAAGTCACTAATCTTTGGATAGATAAAACCAAATTGGATACCCTGAAGTAGCGCTGGGAAGCAGTCAAATGCTGTCGGTCGTACTTGCCTGTGCATTCAGAGCTCAGCTCCCTGATACAATGTTTGGACGGAGTTCAAAACGGAGGTAATGGACGCGTCTCAGGTCTTCAAGGAAGAGCGAATATCTATCAAGAAGCCGAGAGAGCCTGATTTATGCTTGAAAATGCTAAAATGAGAGCTTCGATGCACGACCGCATTGAATGCATGATCATCCATCTTAGCCAACGCCCCGTCATGCCTAATGCCTTCAAATACGGCCATATCCACCAGTGCACCAAGCCGACACCTCAAAAGTCCTCCTTGAAATGCATGCCCGATCCACCTATGCATGTTGAACCCCTATGGAACTCCGAACGATTGAATAAACCCATATCTACACCCTCTCCTCCACAAAATCCAATGACTCATAATCATTCTCAAAAATGTCGTCCTCTTCGCCGACTGCCGCCCCTCCTTCACCCTTTCCATTCCGCTTGCCGCGCGTTGTAATGAGGATTTGCCCTCCTGCCCCAATGTTGCCGTCAATATTTATCACTTTCTCCATCTGTGATGGAAGTATTTGATCTAAATCGGTGTTGTCGTTTTCCTGAGTAATGGACCTGATGTTGATCTTGGTGGAGGGGATTGGCTCGCCGAACACCCAAGGATCCATATCCTGTAGGTGATGGTCCACATTTTCTTCATAGACATTGAGATTGACGTGTCGGTCTGAATGGAATGGCTGATAGGAATTGCAAGTGTCGATTTCAGCGTAAGATAACGGGTGCGTTTCTGAGCCGGACTTCCGCACTGATATACCTGACGAGTGCGGCCGCCAGAAAGAGTCAGGATATGCTGAAGCCTCCGTTGGGACCTTTGAGAGGCTAAACTCAGCAGGCTTGTTCCCAACAACAGCAGGTCGGCCATGGCCAGCCTTCGGATCGCTACTCTGGCGAATACTATAGATACGCACCACACCCCCACCTGTCACGGCAATCCGACCTTGGCTCTTTCCACAGAGCCATCGAACGCGACCAGGAGCTGCAGCACTCGATGATGCTGGTAATGCCAAACGGTTTTCGCCTAGGTGACGAATGGTACTGACCGTACCTGCAGCAGCCGCGCTGACGGATCTATTGATACCAGCTGCGACGGCCTTGCCTCCTTTAGCGCCAGCTCCAGCGGTCATGGCCAGACTACCAAATCCAGAAAAGCCACCGCTTGTGCTAGGACTCCGGCCGCGAACGGCAGCAAGCAGTGGTTGCGTCTTGCCAGCAAACATGCCGAGTGCCGAGCTAAATGTGCTTCCAGCGGATGCAGGCCGTGCTTTACCATCGTTCTCCTTTATTTCCTTGCTTGGAGTACTCGGAGATTTGGCGCTACGTTGCCTCCAGCTAGGGGGTGGCCATCTGAAAGCAGAGTCTGGTAAGTCATTGACGTGGACAGTGCCTCTCTCGGTAATTATGGCAAGTCGTTCGCCTCCAGGTTCCGTCCAAACGACATCGATAATCCTGGCCTCGGTCATTCGACTGAAGCGTGCGACTTGGCGGACACTTGGCCCTTTCGGAGGTGAGCCAGGGTCGCCGGGTCGCCCAGCTTCGCCGTGTAACAGCCTCATCAAGTCCCATACATGCTGATCATCGCCTTTAGCGCTCGCGGTCAAGAGACTCAGACCACTGGGAGAGAACGAGACCAGGCTACATCCAAGCGAGAGCGAGAATGTGGCGAGTGGTTGGAGTGCGATAGCAGGCTTCAGGTGTTGGCTTTGCGATAGCTTCTCCAGATCTATAATTGAGACTAGCGTCGGCTGGTTCTTTGCTCGATCAATTGTGCTGCCCTGAGCATGAGTTGGGGGGAATTGCTGGGCTGGTAACGAGTTTGGTGGACCATGATTAGGAGATCCTGCAGTAGACTGCCGTTGTTGCTCGGACGGTTTGGACCAGTAACTGTTCCAGACCTGCATGCCTTCCGTCGCCATCCACTGGGCACCCTTGATAGCTCCTTGGGTAAGATCTCGGGCTACTTTATTCATGACGCTGCCATCATTGGGTACGTCGAGTTCACAGATGACCTGGGATTCTCCAGGAGATGTGTGCGAGGTAACTCCAGGCGCTCTATGAGCTACTGGACCACCCTCGACCTGCCCATGTAGAGTAGACTGTGCCGATGAGGGAGGAGGGACAACTGCAAGCCATCGAGGACTCAAAGCTACGATGGCAGCTTCAGGTTGAGGACTAGAGATGGGGGGATCGAGCAACACTCCCAGTCTTGAATCGCAGGATGAGCTAGACATACTTCGAGAGTGCTTTGAAATTTTCGGTGATGTTCGCGTCCAAACCTTGCCTATGCAGTGGAAATCAAGGAAACCGTCTGCCTCTGCACTAGGCATGCTCTTAAAGATATATACTTCGCCACTGCTGCCAGAGCTGATTGTAATGAACCTCCCTTTGGCCTGGATCCTGAAATCTCCAATCGGTGGTGGTTGGGAAGAATGACGATCACGTTGAGTAAGATTCATACCCGTCTTCGGACTTCTAAGAAGTGTAGCCACATGCTTACCTTGTCGGAGGGAATAGACCTCCGCAGTGGTCTGGTAGTGGGTCAAGTCCGGCTGCTGAGCTTCCTCCATAGCTTTCAGCTCGGAAGCTGAGGGGTCGAACTCCTCGGCTTCAGCATGAAAAGTCTCTGGCTTGCTTGGTGGTACAAAGGGGCCGTGAATGATCAATGCGACCAATGGATCCACTGCGTGACGGACACCTTTTCTGTGTGATGGTAATAGCTTTGCACCAATCACAGAGCCCCGAAGTCCCTCCAGATGTCCGATGCGCTCAACGCTTCTCTTGTCCACGTGGTATACGTTTAGACCGTGCTCAGTGCCAACCAGCAAAGCATCCTCCGTTCTTCCTGGAGCTCCGCCACCAGCAGATGAGAGGCTGTCAAACACAAGGCAGAGCCCGTCACCGGGAATCGCATCCTTCATGCTTGGCCTGGTGTATCCGAAGTCAACCTCTGGAGCGCCGTAAAAGTGTGCTTGTGGTTGGTGTGGAGGGGGTGGATAGTGAGAATACCGAGCCTGTGCTGATGGAGACCTTTTGCTGCCTGGCGATGATCCCAGATAGTCGCCAAAACTCTGGTATTCGTTGTTTCGGTGAATGGGCTGGCGGTAAGCCAAGCGGGGCGAGGTGGGAGGAGAAGCGTGCGAGAATTCTCCTCGACCCTCGTCTACTGGTTGTCGATGCTGTGGAGGAGAGTTCGCTATGCTGCTGCCATTGCTGTGTAATTGTGGAGGACTGCGGCCAAATGTATTTTTACCGAGCCAGTCGGTAGGAGCTTCCGCTCGAAAGAATGTATGATGTGTAGAGGGTGGAGGATTAAAGGCTTCCAGAAGCGGCGGTGAGAAACCGTTGGTGACTGCTGGAATGGGTGGAGAAGAAGCACGTAGTTGGGACAGTATGGAAGGAGGAGAGGTCCTAGGGAACGTCAATTAGCATGATTGTGTTGTTCCTCCAAACAGGAGGCGCTTGGTTGTTTACGTAGCTATTGCTTCCTCCGGTATAACTTACATCTCCCGGGGCAAGCCCCTAGAGGGCCTCTCCTTCTCCGCATCTTCTCCTTTAGGCTCATATTTCTTGCTCTTCTTTCCCTGGCCTTTGCGGCCAGGCGAGCGCCTCCTGGTAGCTTCTTCTTGGTATAGGAGGCTAGGATCCACAGTAGGGTGCTGTTGGCTCGCCGGATAGTCTGAAGATGGGGGCATTCAAAGCTGGTGTGCTATTTCTGGTGGGAAGGTACGTTAGGTTTCTACTCATCGGGTTGCAATGAGTGTGTAAGATCGTCGGTCGTTGCGCCGGTACAGAATGACAGGTACAGACACAGGCACAGCAGACAGCTGCGGCCTAAAGAGCGCCGATGACAGTGAAAAACGTGATATGGGCTTGCGCTCGAATTGTTGCCAGCAAAATTGCGGTTCTTCCTGACTTCTAAGGGTCTGGGTAGAGCATGGTCCTGTGGAGCTGTCACCTGTACAAGCGGGAAGACCTCGAGCTCAGGGCCGCTGCGGCACGGATGCTTGAACACGTAGTCCGCAAAGAGAAGCTGTATAGATATGCAAATTACACAATATGACTGTTTATAGAGCAGGACGAGCTATGAGTGGAGGTTGGTTGGTCTAAGATTGGTGGGTTCAGGCGTGAGAGGGGTTGACTTCAAGGCCTAGCCTTGACGTGGGGGTGATGCCATTGCGCATCAGGGGCTACTGCTAATCAGATAGTACTCATGGGATTCCGTATCCAATGACGGCAAAGCCATTGTCCGTATTCAACTTCTCAATGTCTGGGTATCTGCACTTCCTAAAATACATAAGAGAAGCAGACTTTCCCTTGAAGCAAGAGAAAGACACTAGAAGCCTTTACCTTTCGTCAGAAACGCGAAGGGTTTCAATAGTCTACATACTCCCCCCTTTTCCTTTGTCCAGATCTAGCTTCTCCTCCTCCGATCGGCTCTGGGAGGTGGAGTCAGGCTGCGAGATGGATACGAAGGGCTTCTTCGCTTCCTGCTTCTTCTAGGAGATGGAGAGCAAGAATCGTCCGAAGGTGTGTAAGATCTCGCTCGACGCCCGCCCTGCCTTGGTGGTGCTCCGCGCTCTCTGTCCCTACCAGCTTCTCGCCGTGGGGGTGTGCGCGATCTGCGTCCTCTGTCTTTACCGGAGTCTCTTCTTGGGGGTGTCCGAGACCTGCTTGGAGAAAACTGGCGACGCTGCGCCGCCGGACGCGATCGTGATGGTGAACGTGATCTCGAGTATGACCTTGACGATCCTGTATATGACGAATATGATGAATAGCTGGAGACAGATTCTGAATCGGATTCTACCTTAGGAGCCGGCAACGCTGCAGGCTTCGGTGCGTTCTGCAAATGTATTCTCATCTCCTCCGTTAAACCACCCATGCCTATACTGGTGAAGTAGTTGATTGCGAAGCGCGTGTTTCTCGGTTCGTCCATTGGGAATATGCCTCCGAAGAAAGGACGTAAAATCTCGTCCTTCAATCGAGCTTGCAAGGTCTTCATTCCAAGCGCTTCTGCCAGATCCTGGAACAAGATCTTGATGAAGATTCTGCTGCTGCTAGTGGTCTCTTCCTCGTTGAGGTGTATGACGGAGAGCACATGCCATGGGATAGCCTCCGAGGCCAACATGTGCCCGAAGAATCGGGCGATGTTCCGCAATTGGTTGGTCTCCCTCCTGTGAATAGTTTCATCTAATTCAGAATCAGTATTGAGATTTCCAAGGAACAGACTCCGTAACTTACAAGTCGTGGAAAATGATTCTTGAAACAAATCACTCCACAAGCGGTTGATCTTTGCAAACCGTTCGCCTATCAAGCCGTAAAACTTCTCGTAGGTCCTGGACTGGCTGTTGCACTCTATAATCATGCTACACAGTTCACTCTCTTGTCCAGCCGGTAGCGATAACTTCATAAGCTTGTGGCACGCTTCTTCCGCCTGGCTCGAGGACATGATCGTTAGGTATATCGTCCTCCGTAAATTGACCAGATCTGTGTTGGTTTGGTCCTTAATCTCGAGGGTACGCTCCTCGGCTGCTTCTTCTCCTTCCGAGCTGGACCCACTTTCGTATTCCGAATCGTCCCCGTCTGCCTCCCCGAGGATCTCTGCTTTCAGTGTTTTGTATTTCTCCTCATTTTCTTCGTATTCTGGATCGTACTTGAAGACATTCAAGCTGTCCTGGGTGCTGATCTCGTCATCAAGACTTATCCGGTGTGTGATCATATCCTCTTCTTCTACCAAATCTAGCTCGTCCTTGACGGCTGGGTGATCACGATATTTGTCCTTTCGGATTTGGAATATCACCTCAATCATATACTGAGTTCGGTTTTCGAGATCTGAGTCATGGAGTAGGCGTCTAAATTCATCGTAGATCGCATTGGCAATTGCAGGGTTCATCTCCTCGAGGTGGGCACCACATTCCCTAGTCAAGTTCACGGCTATCTCCACAGAGTCGTTTGTTGGATTCTTTAGCAATAGTAGAAGAGCTTGCGCAACGGTCGTCTCGTGAATGATCTGGAAATTCACTGCATGTGCCAGAAAAGTCGTGGAGCTTAAGCAAACGGCTTTGTCGTTCCTGCGAAAAGCCTTGCGGAATTGCGTGATGAGTCTGCCCATCAGGAGCTCGCCAACAGTTGGTAGCTTCGTATTGACGATGGCGACCATGGCGGCATAGACAGGGGTGAAAGGGATAGCCTGAGCTTGTGCCTTCATGATCGACCGACAGAATAACCCTCGGCCACGGATAAGGTTTTCGTTGAATATTTCGGGCAGAATGCTTTTCACGTTCGAGACGTTGACTTTGTTGATGAGACCATTGATAGACTTTTTCAAAGCCTCCCATACCATGCGTTGATATTCAATCGAGCTCTTGTCTGTGATCTGGGCTTGAAGCGCCCTAAGCCTCGCGGGGGCCAGGTACACTCCTCCAGATCTCTTGCTTAATAGCGCCGTGTACTCATCTCGGGCCGCCTTCTCCTTGGCTTCTGCTGTAGGAGCCTCGGGCGCAGGCTTGAAAGCAGGTCGATCCAGTCTCTGCTCCCTAAAACGCTCCGTTACATGCTTTGCATCTGCATCTCCATCTCCATTAAGACCATAATCCCCATTCGTGCGTGGGTGCTTTAGTGAACGACGCCTATCTGGAGACGGTGATTGAGATGAAGGGCCTCTCTTCCGTGCATTGGACGGAATCTCGTAGGCGCCCCCAGGTGGAGGGGTAGAAGGTCGTACTGCGGATTGTAGCATGGTGGGCCGCCGAAGAAAAGTGATGTGTAGGGATGATTGATCGCTGAAGGACGGTCAGCACATGATTACTCTGAATAAAATCCGGTCAACGAATTCGCCGCAAGTTCGGAATCCAGTCAAGAGAATGAGAGAGAAGTTAGTTTCACGTCGAAGGGTGTAAAGTATTGATGACTGGGGTCGGGAAAAGGCTCAAAATCGCAAACTGTAAAGCGGAATTAAAGCCGCGACTGATTTCAGCCTTATGAACTTCACGCTGGCATTTTTTGAAAGTGAATTCGGAGAGGTAAGCGTGATCCAGTCGCAAATTTGATAATAGCTCTTACCCACTGCTCGTTATCACACGCTCCTTACAATACTTTGGCCACCATGGTTTGTCCACCCAATCCTCCCGTCACCCTCCATCAGCTGACCCTCTCCCCTAGCTCGACAAACTCGTCGGCTTGATGATGCTCATCGTAGCAACCACAGTCTTCCTTTACTACACCACATGGACTCTCCTCATGGTAACACCCCTCCCCTCCCCTAACAGACCCTAATAATCTCCGTACCTTCAGCCTTTCGTCGACCAAGGCCACCCTCTCCACGACTTCTTCCCTCCGCGCGTCTGGGCCATTCGCATACCTGTCATCTTGATACTCCTCGGTTCGGCGGTCGTGGGTAGCTTTTTGAGCGTGGTAATGATACGGAGTAATCGGAAGAAAGCTGCGAAGACGAGGGCTGTAGAGGCGGGGAAGAAGAAAGCATAGAGGGGATGATGGGGGGAAAGAGGGGGGAGGTTCTGGGGCAGGGCAGTGTATACTATTTTGTACGAGTTTGGGGTTTCGGAGAATTCAGGGAAGGTATTAGGTAGAAGGGCTAGGTCTTTATTGAAGGATCTGGGCGTTGGCCTAGTGTCATCTTGAAATATTGATTGACCTGCACCTCTGGTATAGACAAGCACGTGGTATCAACGCGTAGGAAGTCCATGTTCCTGTTTGTCTGTTCAAGTATGCATTCCTAAGATCAGGAGATGTTTTTCTAAAGCCGAGACGTTAGGCGAGCGCAAATCATACGGAAAACATCGCTGCTTCCTTCAGATCTACAGTGAGAGCCATTCACGTGCGTGAAATTCAGGAGTATTAAGATCACTATATGAAGCTAGCAATATCACTTTTTTGCCACCGCCAAAATAACGCCTAAGCCGAGAACGAGAGCGGTGTTGAACTTCGCCAATCGATTGGGCTTTCTTAGGTATTTTGCACCAACGATGAATGGTGGCAGGGTCTTGACCGTACCTTTTCTCCTATGACCCAACGCGCTGCACCTGCAATTTCCTGTCTTTGAATCGAAAGCCGTTGAGCTTACGCACAACTCGATCGGCTACCTCACTATCCTTGAAAGTGATCTCTCCATAGAGCTGTCCTCTGCTTTCGACCAAGTTCATCTCACTATAGTGCAAGTACGTCTGTATCTTCTGCTCGAGCAGATCGTTGAATTCTTTCTTTGTCGTCCTGGGCTTGAGATTGCGTACTACAACCTTGAAGGTTTGTGTTTGAGATGGATTCGGTGCTATGTGCAGGAGTTCTACCTCGTCAACCAATTGTGAAAGCTGAAAAGTACCGCGAAGAGTGCTAGAGGATGTCGACGTGCTCGAAATGCTACCTTTTGCCGATCTAGGAGGAGTGCCAGCAAAGTTTGAACATCCAGGCGTTGGAGGCCCCTGGGAAGAGTTCGAACTTCGCGAGGAAATTGACATTCTGGGCATTCGAGGAGTGGTGTAGAGGTCTGGCGAGACTGAGCCTAGCTCTAGCGGATGAGGGACAGGAACAGCTGGGTAGCTGATGGAGCTGTGCTGGTGCGAATGACCCGGATGGTAGGCAGGGCCAGCTACTCGAGGGTCACTGAATCCCAAGGTTTGCCTGGGACGGTTTGGAACTATCCTCGGTGCTGGCGAGATCTGGGCGGTTCCCGTCAGGTGTTGCTGCGCGCCGTGTTGAGGTTCTGGGAGATGCATGGCTCTGTGCGATAGCTGCCGGTGGTGAGTCTGGACTGGTATTCGCGCTGGTGCAGGACTCCGCGGTACTGGCGCTGGGCGTTCGCATCCGGTAGCCTCATCGATAGGTCCATGCAGTTGCTCAAACTGGCCATCGATACCTCTTTGCAGCCAAGCCTCCAATCTCGTGTTTTCGGCCGCCCAGTAATGGCCATCAAGCAATTCTGTGCACAACTTGTTAGCGGTGTTTCTTCCCGATATCTGGGTCTTACATACGACTTGTCTCCCACGCGTTGTCTTCATCTTTGAATTGAAGCCAAGCTAGTCCGCCTGCAATGTCAACTCTCGGCTCTTCTGTAGGGACGACGTCGCCGTCTTCTGCTCTTGAAAGAGGACGTCCCTTCTCCTCTACAAGAAGGGCGACATGTTTTGATTTCCAGACCATACGCCATTCATCTTTGATGACCCTCCACTGGTCTCTCAAACACGCCAGCCGTGGGGGCATCTATATTGGGTTTGTCAGTGGGAAAAGAGAAGGATCATGAGATATACCCACCCAAGCTAAGATAACCATGTAAATGACATGGGGCTCTTGGCTTTCCCGGCGTCTAGACATTTCTGAGATCGATTCGGGAGGGTTTTCTTGAATGAATATTCCAAGCATGCAGGCCTTGGGCTTAGTCTTGATGTATAGTAATAATTGTTTTTGGATTCCTTCGACACGGGTGGTGGCCCGAGTAATGTATGGACCAATCTATTGCCGCGGATAGGGTCCGTGACAGGTAACCTCCAAGATGTTCAGGTTACAGCACAACATAGAAGACTCAGGTATAGGCCTTGAGAGTCGAAACGACAATCGGGAATTGAAGAGGTTCCGACATCCGAGAAGGAACAAGATATACGGCAGGGAAGATTGAAGAAGTCGTTGCAACAAGGTCAAGTGGCAATCACCCCAATGCCTAGGTGGAAGGTGTCAGCATCATAGGAGGAGGACTTCTAGCTTGATACATTTCAAGCAGAAGCTCTGGATGCACAGATTCCCCTGTCTTTCGAAGGATCAGAACCTCGCCGAGGACGTTGTTCTCTATAGTAGCTACGAGTTTCGTTGTGCAGGGGAGAGACCTTGAGCTCAGATAAAATTGAAAAACACCATACCTTTATGGCATCAATACTCTGCGAGCGAGGAAATTGCACAAAATCTCGATACAGCGGTGCGGACTGGAGGTACAGAGATGATTCCTCTGTATCGTTTTCAAGTCTCATTTAGGTCATGATGGCAATAATCAGTATCCAAAAACACCAGCAGGAAGGATCTCAAGAACACAGCAGATCATAGACAGTAAGCAGCACCAGGCCAGTAGAACGATATATAGGGAAATGTTCGGCTAAATTCCTAGCGCCGCACGCTTTGGCTTTATCCACTCTTGTCATTCTCGAAGCTCAGTCAGAACGACCCAGCACTCTGGATAGGGCATTGTCGCATGCGAGTTTGTCCGCAAAGGACAAACGAACGGCGCACAGATCCAAATTGGAACCTAAGATTCATCTTCCTCCGGATACAGCAGCGAATTCTCCAACATCTCAGTAGCACCCATAGAACGCATTTAGACAGATAAAGACATTGTAAGCAGCAGCTTGATTCCCAATGTGCATGGTACGGGCCTGTAAGGTGAAAACATCTTCCAGGCAACTGCTCCCTAGGATGCGTGGTGTTGCTTCCCCGTCCGCCCCATGTCTCATCATAGCAGCGATACTACTCACTATTGGGCAGAGAGGAAAGGCGGTCAGTAGCATTGTATCCAATTCTCCCAGAAGAGTTGAGATGTGACTTGGGAGAGCACAAAGGTGTGGTCGAAGAACAAGGTTCATCCAAGAGCTAGAGGGTTCTTCTCATTGGTCAGATTAGCGAGAGATCTCTCTTACGGCTCTGTGCAGAATTTATGCAAGGTCACCATCACGCGTTCTACACATGAGAAAAGACCAGATGAGACAGGACGTTGTAAGCAGCAACGTTATCATGGGTATTGGACGGCCGAACCAATTGGATCGCGAGCCGGGAATCAAGCACATCCTGCACCTGCTTTGATCAGATCAGCAAAAGGCAGCCCACCGCTTTCAAGGTAGATTGTGATGGTAGGGCGACTTGTTTGCAAGCACTGTACAAGATCCCACGTGATTGAACGGCCTCCAACCATTCCCCGCAAGCAATTGAGGCTCAGAACGCCATGTCTATAATGCCATGCTTTAGCTCAATTATTACTTTCGAGCGACAACTCAGCGTCACCGCGAGAGCTCCACCTCTTGGCATCACCAAAATCCCTCACAAACTTCCTCTCCTGGGGTATCCCACCCCCTCGACAGCCCCAGTGTCCGTGAACCAGCTGACGCGCTCCCCACCTCCCTCATTTACGAGGCCGCATGGCAAACTCCTCCCCTCCTCTGTGTCTAGGATCTGCTTCAAGATCTCGCGCTTGCCGTCTCCAGTCGCCAGGAACGCAATCTTGATGCCTCCAGTCACAACAGGCAGTGTCAGAGTGATCCTCTTCTCCGGAGGCTTGGGACTATCCTCGATTGGAGCCACCCAAGCGTCGGATTCGCGCAACAACTCATGGTTGGGAAACAAGCTGCACGTGTGTCCATCGGGCCCGCAGCCGAGCAAGAGGAGGTCAAATATCGGGATCTTGACGCTGTCTTTGGCGGCGAATGACTTCAACAGAGCTTCCTGGTATTGGTCCGCCATCTCTTGCACATCGTCCATATACTGCACGTCGATAGGGTGGACCGTGGGCTTGCCCATGTTTGAGGGTATCTTGTCCAGCAGCTCTTCCTTCAAAAGCTTATAGTTGCTGTCTTCATGGTCAAGTGGCACTGCACGCTCGTCCGCGAAGAATACCTCCCATTTGGAGAAGTCCACCGTATCGCTACCATCGCTGGGTGGGGCGAGCAGTGCCTTCGCAAGGGTTTTGGGTAATGAGCCGCCCGAGACACCTACTTTAAAGATATCATGCCGCTCGAAGCCCGCCTTTTGGCATTGTAGGACGTACTTTCGCAGGGACTTGGCGAGGTGATCAGTGTCGCTAAACGAGTAGAGGTTTGGTTGCTTGCCCATCTTTGCTGCTTTTGTGGATTATGGCAGATGTGAGCTTATCGGGAATTGTATCAGTGGGATTTCACATTTATCTGGGCAAGAAGAAGTGACGCAGAATAGTGGGGCTCGTCCGGGTCTTGGCAACGTTCCCCAGAACCTTATTAGTGACTGCCGTTGAAACAATTCTATCTTCTTCCCGTGGAGGTAGGTGTTAGTGAGGGCCATAATTTGCTTCCATTGGCACTGTATTAAAAACTGTAGCTGTTGCTTACCGGTGCTGCTTGCAAGACAAGAAGACCATTTTGAGGGACAAATGGCGCAGGAAACTACACGCGTCTCTTGACGGCGATGATTGAGGAAATAGAACGGCTGGAGGCCTTCGGGAGGAAGAGGAAAATGCTCATTGCTCGTCGATACTACTCGCCTACAATTCTGCATGGGATATCATACTTTACTACTCCTAACAATGCATTGACGACCGCAAGGCCTTTGGCTCCTTTTTCATCGTCGGATTCATATAATTTCCATCCTCTCTTCTGCTGCTAGTCACCCTTTCTTCTTTTTGAGAACGACAAGTCGCAAAGCTAGATTTCAGCCATTCCACCACCCGTCCTCGCTCTCCACGGCTGAGGTTCCGGCTCCAGTGCCAGGTGCAGAGCTGGCATAAGGCCAGGTTGCTTTAGCGACTTCGTAATGCTTGCCCTTGTGCTTTCCCTTATCGACCAAAGATGAGAACACCTTGGAGAATCTGTCAGAATGGGTAAGCGATTGCACGACAAGTTTCGAATGGGTCACATCGAAATCAATGATGAACTTATCCGGATACTCCGTTGCTGCAACAAGATTTCGGACGGCCTGTTAGAAGCTGTGTGTCCCTGCTTTGGAGCTGACGCTCGATTGTGCAGAAGAACAAAAGCATGGCTTGTCGGCGCTCAAACCGAGTCGTTACTAAGTAATCCGCAGTTCTAGATTACCTTAATTGTCTATCTTATGGCTTAGAATAATAGTATTCTATGTCGAATTTGGTTGTGCCCGCGTCCCAAACTACCACTTATCTCTACACCAAACCTCAGTATCTATACCGTCGATCAAGCCTCAGCATACGCTTGTACATCCCAATATACCTCCATCGAGTGCAACCATTTGTTCCACGGTCGAATATGGCCACAAGCCTATTGGACTCAACGGCTTTACTGGTGAAGGCATCCCTTTAATTTTATACTATAGTTGACATATTGTTTCCAGTCGCTCTCGCGTTGATCCCCAAGGCACCTTCTCCGGACCTACCTGTACAAGCTATCCTGCCTCTGGACCTCAATTGGGCCTATACCCGCCCTGGATATAGTAACCTTTCGCGTTCAACTCCTTCTCCACCTTTCTCACATCCGGATTCGACCTGTCAAGTGAGCCTTCAGGAAGAGCAGGGAGTGGCTTGTACGCAGTCTTCAGTATTTCATACAAATCATCTCTCATCTCTTTCCTCAACTCACTGACATGCTCGTTTGGCCAGTCGATCTCCCTTGCCTGCCTTGTCTTCTCGCGCCGCTGCTCATAGAACGCCTCGTACATTGCGTCCTCCCTTGCCTTCCAGCAAGATGTACAGAAGGGCTTTGTGTTGTCTATTTCGTATGCATCGATGGAGCTGGTCTTGGTGGGACAGCGATCGGGCTTGGGTGCGTGCGAGCAGAGGTCGTAGTAGTAGGAGAGCGGACATTTGCACCGCGATGCGAGGACCGCGGCGAATCTACACATCTTCTTTTACTGGAGAGGTCGTTGACGGCTAGATGGAATGGGTCCTTCCAATTAAGTGGGTGTGCTAGTAAGTTCTAGTCTGAGAGATTGGGCCTGCTCGTGAGGCTACTTCGATCCAAGTTGCTAAGATGAACAGCTTCTTATGTGTCGGAAGTATGAAATCTGTCTAATCCTTTACGACAATGGCTTTATCATCATACAATTCAATTCGAGTGCGTTGTTCCTGAGCTCTTTATCTTCTCATGAGAATTATTCATTCAATCAATGAGTCTCATTGTGGGTTCCACCGCGACCATATGTTCTTTCAGCCCTGAACAATACAGCTGACAAAGGCAAAGTTCCCGAATCTGAGAGTCGTTTAAAGAGCCTTGAGCTAGGTACTCTCATGGTCCTTGGCTTAATACGCTGGCAGCAATTATCGAACTTAGGAATTGCACCCATTCTTATATTGCATTATCTATCTGACCCGATGCTCAACTTACTTCGACGAGCGCTCCAAAAACCCAAGTCAGTCAGTAGAGAGCGACAATGCGCCAGCAGAAAGCACCGTTTCACGACCACGACCACGACTGCCGCCTTCTGGCGACCCCAGTATAGATAGGCGCAGGTTCTACGAGCTTCAGAATGAGAAAATCGGCTACAAGACCCGGTGCCTCGAGTCTGCAAGCCTTCAGTCTTCCTGCTGACCATCTTCCTTGGACGTGGTGTACTAGTATGATTAGATTGTAGGCATTGAGGATATGCAGGCGTCAAAGACATACCCGGTGGCCAAAATTGAAAGTTCCGCTACCCTCTGAGATCAACTGCCCAAGTTGAGAACCATGATTGATGCCGTAGAAGGTTGGATTCGCTACATTTCTGGGTGCCTGCGACTATGATCAGCTCCTCGGGGTTTGCATTGAATTTGGTAATACTTACAGTTTCTGCTGGTATTGGGTGGTCCCTCTTCTTAATCTCCGCAACCCATTCTTTCAGTTTTCCAACTATCGCCACGTAGATGGGATCATCTCGACCGGAGCACTTGCACATTCCCACATGATCTGCAAGGATCCCAAGCCTTTCATACCCCTGTAAGCATGCCGATTCTTTAGTCACGATCTGGTGAGTATTAGAGCTAGAATTGTCCCGCTCATTTATTGGCCTCTCACACGTACCTGTTTCGACGAGAATAGCCCGGCTAGCATTGTGTCACGGTCTTCAAAGAAGCACATGATAGAGACCTTGCTTGCTGAATTTTCAGCGCGGTCTCGCAGCCAGTGAGGAAAATCCTCCCCAAGTTTCTCCAGCCTCTCGGAGCTCTTTGAATCTGGCAAAATGAAGAGGATTTTTTGACCAATCTCGGCCCACTTGGCCTTGCTTGAGCCTTGAAGAGGCGTGCCAAGGAATGCGATTCCGTGGGTACGTTCCGAGAAGCTATGTGCATTGGTTTCTGAAGTCTTATGTGCTCTCAACAAAGCCTACTTCCAGATATTAGCTCGAGTTTCCAGATCTAGATTTACGCTTACCTCTGCACACACCAACCCTCCAAGGCTATGAGCTACGAAGATGATGGGTCGCGTTTGGCTCTCGGTCCTCATGTTCAAAAGGTCTTGGCGAAGGCTATCTGCATGATTGTCGATTGAGCTGTGCGATTTTTCCGATGGCAAAGACCAGAAATGATCCAGCCTTGCATTGTAGCCGAATGTTAGTATGCGGGCTTCGGGAATGTCTCCGGGAAGGAGGTTCTTTGGCCAGAAGCAATCGCCTAATGTCCATGTTGTTTGTCGATTTCCATTCAGACCGTGGACGAAGACTATGCTATTGCAGAGTCAGCCTTGTCATGTTCAAAGAAGTGCAGAATTTCTTACTCCACAATCGCGTCCTGTGGATCGTGCAGAGGCTCCGCGAAGCCAGAGTTCTCTGTAGTCATGGCTGGGTACCCAAGTTGCTTGTGGAGCGGGAGTCTCTTGCTTGATTTCCGTCGGGTAGGGATGGCTACATATATGTCTCAGTGGATCCTGGTCATATGCCAGCAAAGCGTTCAGGGGCCACAAGATGTATGCAGACTGCCGTAACGCAATTTATAGCCGGCTGTCTGTTTGAGAAGCAATCAATGATTTCTTTGTCTCAGTCAGCAATTCCCTGATAGCTCAGCAGCAGATTGCCTTGTCATCCGATGTATGCGTAAGCATTCCTTGGGCTACTCCCATCCTGTTTACCTTATTTGTGATACTGACCTCCCCGGGCGTTCTGAAGTCAGTGATCGTGGAGTCTAGAGATGGCAACAAATACTACCAACGCACAATTTAGTGGCACGAATAATGGATCACAATTTGGGCAGTACATCGTCTACGGTATCTAGGCAGAGCCTTGTGCTAGCTCAGATATTTCAACTTGTACTTACTCATTGAACAGGGACCACGAACGAGCGTCAGACGGTCGTTCAGTGGCTGTCGCCGCTGAACTTTGCGCCGAAACAGGCAGACGTCTTGAGGGATCGTCTATCCGGCACAGGAGGGCAGTTCAAACAGTCTCAGCAGTTTCAGGACTGGTTGAATGGCAAGACCAAAGTTCTGTGGTGTCACGGGATCCGTGAGTCCAACATGAAATGAGCGCGTGCGAGTCAGTACTTTGGCTGACGCTGGTGGCTTGACATAGCTGGATCTGGAAAGACTGTCTTAATGTAGGATTCGAGACTCCTTCTGATCAAAATGTTCATCTATTGAAAGTTGTTCAACAGTTCCGCGATTGGCGACCACCTTAGAAATGGTCGTGGTGAAGTATCGAAGGAAACTATCGCTTCTGTATATTGCGAATACAAGCAGCAGGAAGCACAAACGCCGCAGAACCTTCTTGCAGGGATCTGGAGAGAGTTGGTTCAAAGTCTGAGGACCTTGCCTGAAGAAGCACGAGGCCTGTACAAGAAACATGAACTTGCTGGCACTAAACCGTCAGAGAAGGAAGTTCTTGGCCTTCTGAAGCATGAGATGGTAAAGTCGAAAGTCGTTTGGATACTGGTCGATGCCATTGATGAGTGCCCTGTGAAAGTCCAGAGGACCTTCGTTGAATCTCTGCAGAATCTGCTCTCCGAGCCCACACTGGAGAAGACCCTGATCCGACTCTTGATAACCTCTCGTCTGTCTGAAAGCCCCTTTCCAGAAGCCGAGAAGATCGAGATTTGGGCAACAGAGGAAGACATAACGCTTTACGTTCGTCAACGCATCGTGGCTGGCGTATCACCATCCTCCCATACAATATCCGCCTTTATCCAAGAGGACAAGGCTCTGCAAGAAGAACTTGTCACTGGAATTGCTGAGAAGGCTAGAGGAATGTAAGTGCCCCATCACTCCTGGGTATATTACCGTCAATGAGACTCCGTTGCTGACATCGCAGGTTCCTCATGGCACGTCTATACATGGACTTTTTAGAGAATCTGACAAGCCTCAAAGATGTTCGTGAAGCGCTACAGAGCCTTCCTGAAGAAGTGACTGAATTCTATCAAGAAGCTTGGTCGAGGATCGAGCAGCAAAGAGGAGGACTCCGGCAATTAGCCCAGCAAGCGATCTACTGGCTTTCGTCAGCCTTGACTCAATTGACAATTGACCAACTTCGAGTGGCATTAGCTGTCAGAAACGCGGACAGATACCTGGAAATTGAGAGACTTCCGGCAATTGACGTTCTCATCCAAGTTTGCCAAGGTCTGGTCCAGGTCGACAGTGAGAGCAAGATCATACGCCTAGTCCACTTCACTACGCAGGAGTTTTTCGATGCCATTCGCTCTCAAAGTTTTCCAGATATCCACAAGAAAATCGCCAGCACATGTCTCACTTATTTAACGTTCGACGAGTTCAAGAATGGTCCCTGCAAGTTCATCTCAACTAGGGCCCTCGACATGGGAAAGACAGAAGGGGAAATCAAATCAAGCAACGTTTTGGCCAGAAGAATAGCTCGAAACCCCTTGCTGATCTATGTAGTCCATCATTGGGGCCATCATGCTTGCATGGCGCCAGAGGAAGTCCTCGAACCGGAAATCTTGAGTTTCCTGGCGATGCCCCAGAATGTTGCTAGCGCCATCCAAGCGCAGTATGTTGGATCCCAATGGCCATATGACAGCGAGCTCAACGCTCCTGGGTCCCTGGCTCTTCACGTCGCGGTTTGTTTTGGACTGAGACATACCGCCAAGATTCTTCTCGAGCCCATGTCGTCAAACGAAGTAAACCTGTTGGATTGCCGACGGAAGACCGCGTTGCATTGGGCCGTCGAGTCTGGCTCCACCAAGATGGCTTTGTTATTGTTACAAGCCGGAGCAGACCTCAACACACCTATCAGAGGGGAAAGTAATGAATACGTGAAGCTTATCATGGGTATCGGTCCTAACAGCAGGGAGATAAGATGGCGAGTGGGCGGGGATGTTGAGCAAGATGTGATAGCCAAGAGAGACCTCGTGTATATTGCGGTTGAATCTGATCAGGAAGAACTACTAGCAGCATGGACCGAGAGGGGTGCTGACTCGTCTATTGTTAAAGAAAGGGCCAACGACGTGCTGGGCAAGGCCTCGTTGCTTGATAAGCCTAAAGTCATAGAACTTGCACTAAGACTCGGAGCTGACATAGAAGCGAGGGATCAGAAAGGCAGGACAGCCTTGTTGGTGGCGGTTGAAGAGGTCCACAACGCTGCCATCAAAGTACTATTGAGCAAAGGCGCCTCGACTGATGTGGTCTGCAGCTCGGGACGTCGAGGTGATATACTTCAAATAGCTGTCGAGTCTCAGCGGATTTTTGACGAGCGTCTCACTATGATACTGAACTGTCAATCACCATACCCAGTAACTTCCGGAATTTTGCCAAGATCATCGCGTGCCAACGAAAAGGTATGGGACGAGCTACTCAAGGTGTTCCGCGCCAGACCGTTGTCTTGGATGTCCCAAGAGCTCTTTGAAGCTCTGCATGAAGATCGCGCAAATCAGGACATCATTCGGACACTGCTGGATTATGGAGCTGATTCTGCCATAAAAACTCAGGATGGACAAACACTTCTTCATCTAGCAATCTGCAGCCCTTGGAGACTAGGAACTTTGTTGCAATGGGCGAGGCAGAATATGGCGACGGCCCTTAATGTCAACGTAAAGGATGCCATGGGTAGGACTGCACTTCACTACGCGGCCGCGGCTGCCAATCCTGCTGCTATGGTGACATTACTTGCGTATGGTGCGGACATAAACGCAAAAGACGCGAACAAGGTCACTGTGTTGCACTTCAGCGTTGAGACACACGATTGCATTGAGCGAGCGCTAGAGTCTGGTGCTGAGGTGGACGCAACGGATTCTTCGGGTAGATCAGCGTTGCACTATCTGATCATGCTGACTGGGGACCCGAAATTGGACAAACTCAGTAATTGGCAGCGTACATACAACGTGCCTGGTCCGAATAAGGATGCCAGAGACGCCAATGGTAACAAGACCAAGGCACATTACATGGCCATTCCGCGGGAGTGTGATAAACGATGCCTAAATCTCTTCGCGGCTGCATATGCCAGACTTGGACCACACGATGATCCTGCAGACAAGTATGGTATGAGAGTGGAGGACTATGTGTTCGCAACAAAAGCAGCCCAGCGCAATTTCGAAGGCACGATCTCCTGGTTGAGCGAGATGAAGCAACGATACCGTTTTCAGCGAGCAGTAATCTATAAGACCATAGAGCACGTCAGACACGAGGCCAGGTTGAATAGCGAGACTTGGACATTTGATATGGACGAATATTATGGCGCACACAAGCGCTGGCGGACCGATGGCGATGACGAAGTACAGGAGACACTGAGTACTCAAGGCCCGTTGTCAAATCGAGTGATGACATTCCAGGGCAAAAAGCCCGAAGTGCTCGACTCAAGCGTCATTCTGCTGGTGGCTCAAGACTAGTTCTCCAGGCTGTTGGTCAAAGCACGAACACAAACAGGGGGTGAGATAGCTGTGCAGATAGGTCTTAGGCCGAACAGTAAAGCCCACTGAATTATTATACAATATAGCCTGTCCTTGAAAGTGATTGATCTATGAAAGGGAGTAACCCTCCACTCGAGTAGAAATCAACAGCGTCAAGATCGTGTGGAGTCCTCACAGAGCAAATCTTCAGAGTCGAATGAGTTCCCGCCTCATTTCCACGAATGGTACTGCAAATGTTGTCTTTCTAGACGGCCGGTTGATGGCTCATTGACCGACCATTGATGTTAGAGGTTATATAATCTTATTTGACGAACCATCGATAGATCATAGACGGATCATCAATGGATGACCTTTGGACTGGAAGACGCTGGAGGTTGGACCCATAAGATTTGTTGACCCCAAACAGTGTTAGAGTTAGCGGTCCGGTCCTTATATACCAGATATCTGCTATAGAACTTAAGGACCGGACATTCAATAGGGACCGGACTAAGATGTTACGTGGACGTCATTCAAACTTTGCACTTACCTCTTAGTATAGCAGCTTGTCCCCCACGATCTTGACCAGTCGCTGGTAGTACCTGGGTCATATACCATGGAGTCTAGCAACTATGAGCTCGTCTTCGAGCTCGAAGGCGATGGTGAAAGGGTCGTTGCCAACAACAGCGGTGAAGAGTGCGGGCAGCTTGCCTACTGCTCCTGTCACATGTACACCTTCAAGTTCAGCTGTTGGCTTCTTTCAAAGTCCGCCTGAAGTACAGAATCAGTTTCATGAAGATGTCGCTTTCCAGCGCTTCTTTGCACGTAAGTGCTGAACATACCGCGACGGTGCTTATGACTGACTGTTACTCCGAACAGTCTACCTTCCTGAGACGTTAGATCCTCCGTAGCCAACGACGCCTCCAACTTTGGCGTAAGAGTTCTTCAAAGCACGGTCCTCAACTGGGTAGCAGACGCTGAAGCTCATCATCCCAAGCTAGTAACATGGGACATTTGGAGAAAGAGGCAAGATCAGCTGGTCATTAGCGAAGAATGGCGAAACCTGCAGGACATGGGCATCGTGGGGGGGATTGGAGCCATTGCCTATGAGACCCGATACGCAGAGTATAGTCGGCTCTGCCAATTCCTGAAATACCATCTATGCACTGGCTCTTCTGCCTACGCGACATGCCCAAGTGCGATGACGGATGGGGCTGCGAGGATGCTGTCTCGGCCTATTGGACCGGCTAGCTTACAATCTAAGGAGCAGGAAGTTTTCCAGAAAGCATACCAGCGTCTGACTTCGAGGAATCCTACATCAGGATGGATGTCAGGTCAATGGATGACTGAACGAGTCGGTGGTAGTGACGTTCGCAATACAGAGACCCTAGTAACCTATCCCCTTGAGCTCGAGAACACGAGTACTGGCATTTATGGTGCCCCTCTTGGCCCCTGGCTGATCAATGGCTTCATATGGTTCTCGAGCGCTACAGATGCCAATATGGCTATCTTACTGGCAAAAACGCCAGATGGATGCGTCTCAGCTTTCTACGCACCCACGCGAAAGATTGTCCTCGAGAAGCCAGAAGCACAATACTCCTCTCTGGTCACAACATAGCTTGATGGCATAAAAATCCAACGTCTAAAATCTAAAATCGGCACTCGTGCTCTTCCCACTGCCGAGCTCTCCCTCACCAATACCCGCGCATACCTCCTTGGTGCCCAAGGTCAGGGCATCAAGGAAATCAGCACAGTCCTGAACATCACACGCGCCCATAATGCAGTCACTGCACTGGGACTCTGGGGCCCCGGCCTCACTATCAGTCGAGTATTTGCTCGCGTGCGTTCGCTGCGAGGGAGACTGCTGATGGATGTGCCTGCGCAAGTACGAACTATGGCAAGATGCCATGCGGAATATCGCGGGTATATGCTGATGGCCTTCTTTGTTGTCGCGCTTTTGGGTATTTCTGAGCAGCCTACTTAGCCATCTGCCGGTACAGAGAAATTGTCGGGCCCTGTGCCTGGGAATTAAACCACCGCTACTTCGCTGTTGAGAGTTCTCACGCCTGTACTGAAAGCTTTGACTGCCAAAGCTGCCATTGCTGGCCTTGCGGAATGTATGGAATCACGTGGCGGAGTCGGCTATATCGACTCATCATCGCCTTTAGATAGGGACTAACATTGCCTGTCTCTATCGAGACGCTAATATTTTGAGTATATGGGAAGGCACCACGGATGTAATGGCTTATGACATTATTCGAGTCCTCAAAGGTAAGGGTAGCAGTGAGGTACTCGCGGCCTTAGAGGCTGGGTCACTACCGCCCTTGGACGATGGAGACTCGCTAGAGCCGAATTGAACAACTCGAGCGATGCCATTGTGGCTAGGGTTTGGGCAACGTGCGTAGCTGAGATCAACCAAACAGGGGTTGACGAGCGGGGCTTGGGAGGAAGAGAGCTCATGGAGGATTTGGGGGGGGTGGTCGGTGCAGTGTTGCTGGTGGAGGATGCATGCAGAGATGAGGATGCCATAGCTGAAAAGGTCGCAAGGAGATGGATTCTGAGAAAAGAGCATTTCATTGGGACGGTTAAAGAGAAGGAATGGATGTCTAAGGCGGTATGGGAGAGGAAGATAGTATTTGGTAACAGGCCGCTCACGAAGTTGTAGGGTATCAGTGATTGAGGTTCGCAACATGCAGATTTAATTTGCTGCCAGCCGATGACTTCCTAATAGGCCGTAATAGAACGGAGTTGAAGTTGTTGGTGAGGTGTTTGATACAACTGCGCTTTCGTTCACGGTAAATGCTATAGATTTCGTGCTGTAGGAATATCTAAACAAAGAGATACGTACATCGAATCAGCCAAATCCAGTAGACAATAACGTTCTAATAGACTTGCTCACATTCAACATTGCGACATCTTTCACCTCAGACTCCCGTAGAAGAGAGCAACAAATGTTCCAGTACAACGCCTTGTATCAATTCGTCAAAGTACGCCTTCCTGATATGCAGACATGCGCGACCTTAGCTATCTCCATGAGAGGGTTGCCTCCCTAGACTTCGCGCGGAGTCGATTTTTAAGACCGTACGCTGATCAATAACAGTCGTCGTAAGTCTTAATGTTACTTCTCCCCACAAAAGATGGACAAGAACTGCCAAGGTAATGAGCAGATTGCAGCCAAGTCATCAATATCAATGGTAGCTTGGCGAAAATTTGAGAAATGCAAAGATCAACCGAAGATTTACTGCACCAGAATAGTGAGTGGTCAGTTTGACAGCAAGATCAAGCTAGAAGTGGATGTGCGAGCATGACGGGCACGAAGTCCTTATCTGAATGGTTGGAGACTAGGACGCGACCTCATCTATGTTTAGAGTGGGTGATCGGCATGAAAGTAATTACGCTAAAGGTTTAAGGGCGCCCCTGATTTCTTCAAAGACTCGACTTTCACTTCCTCCCATCCTTTCACACATACCTCGTCGACAACTTCTTCTTTCTTCACTCTTCATACCGCTCACTCGTTTACGCGGTAGCTACTTTTACTCTTTTACACTAATCCACGCCACAGTCATTGTCTCCACACTGCTTGCAAGCAATAACACTCCGTTTCAACGGCTTCCCAACAAACTGTACAAAGTTGTTCACTTCAATACCTCTGACCTATCAGTCCATCACCATGAAAGGCATCAGTGCTGTTGCGCCGCTTGCGGTAGCCCTTGGTGCTACTGTTGTATCAGCGAGCGCCATTCCAGATACCTTGATTCCTTCCTACTTCAAGCGAGCGACATCTTTACCCGAAGTAACCGTCAAGGGCAATGGTACGAACGCGTCTCCCGTATCAGAAACGAGCAATGCTAAAAGATCTTGCCAGCCTTTTTCGCCGGAAGCACACGATTCTACATCCGCGGTGTCGACTACCAGCCAGGTAATGCGTCCAATCCTCTTGTCAAACTTCTCAGCTAATCCATTGTTACAGGCGGTTCCTCAGATGCTGTTGACCCAATTGCTTCTCAGTCCACCTGCACTCGGGATATTGCTGAGTAAGAGACGGAAATTCCCTGCATTGGACGAGATCATGATCGCTGACATTGATTACACAGGTTCCAGAAATTAAAGATTAATACCGTCCGTGTCTACACAGTCGACAACAGTGCAAATCATGATGCTTGCATGACAGCCCTTGCTGCTGCCGGTATCTACCTCGCACTGGACGTCAACACCCCCAAATACTCGATCAATCAAGCCTCGCCTGCAGGCTCATACAACAAGGAGTATCTCCAAAGTATCTTTGCCACCATTGATGAATTCTCCAAGTACAGCAACACCCTGCTTTTCTTCTCCGGCAATGAGGTCATCAACAGCATCCCAACAACAAAGGCCGCTCCTTACGTTAAGGCCGTCACTCGTGATATGAAGCAATACATTGGCAATCGCAAATACCGCCAAATACCGGTTGGCTACTCCGCAGCCGATATCGATGAAAACCGTGTCGAGACCGCCCACTACATGAACTGCGGCACTGATGACGAGCGAAGCGACTTTTTCGCTTTCAACGACTACTCCTGGTGCGATCCCTCCACCTTCTCGACCTCCACTTGGCAACAAAAGGTCCAGGCTTTCAGCAATTACTCTATCCCCATCTTCCTCTCGGAATACGGCTGTGTCAAAACAACCCGTAAGTTCCAGGAAGTTGCCACCCTCTACGGCACCCAGATGACCTCCGTCTACTCCGGCGGTCTCGTCTACGAGTACAGCAAGGAGGGCACCGCCGCCCCACAGGCCTTGTACGGTCTCGTCGACGTCAGCGGCAGCAGCGTCTCCGAGCGACCCGACTTCCAGTCATTGCAATCCGCTTTCAAGGACACCCCTCTGCCCACCGGCGATGGAGGCTACAAGTCCACCGGCTCTCCCAGCATCTGCCCAACCAAATCTAGCTCCTGGTTGATGGTTGGTGATGCACTGCCCGCTATGCCTGCCGAGGCCAGCCAATACTTCAAGAGCGGTGCTGGTACGGGCCCGGGTCTTACCGGAGCTGGCTCGCAAGACGCTGGCGCTGGAAGCACCGGAACTGCATCTGCTGGCAGCGGAGCGGCCACCGCGACTGGCACGTCTGGTTCAAAGAGCTCATCGAAATCTGCTGCAGCTGGTCCTATTGCCGAGTTCTCGTTCGGTCCCCTCATCTGCGGTCTCGTGATTACCTTTTCCTCGCTCATTGGTGCGACTCTTCTGTAAAGGAAACGACCGTGGAATTTGGGCATGAGCATCGGTTTCGAGCTGTGAAGAAATATCAAAACGGCTCAGAGCATAGATTTGTTTGATCAGTATAACATGCTTTCCATAGTATTGACGTTTGAGTCATTCGTTGTATTGAATTGGGTGGTTAGGGTTTTCAAGTAAAGTGTGTGATCGAATACAAAATCAAAAACAGTATTGCTGGCATCAGATTCAAACATGAAATGCAGTGCTCCTGCCTGACTAATCTCGTGGCTTCCGTCCAATGATCGAAGCTGCTCCGGTACTGAGCTCGCAATTGGCACATACACCCTCGAGGAAGCACAAATACTGTTGTTTTTCTGCTCGGCTAGGGCTCAGGATGACTTTGTTCAAGCTCAGAATATAGCCACCATTGATCAGACAGCGACTCATCTCAAGCGCTAATGGATCCAGTCTTTACTTTTTCCTCTTCATACACTAACCAGATTGCACCACCCCACCCAGCTACGCTCTCCCACTGATTTCCAGAGCCATATAAAATGGTTAAATTACTAACGCTAGCAAAATAGTTACACCGAATTGGGATACTTAGCACTAAAAGAGCAGCGCACAATCCTCCCGTCAATAGTCCACACCCTCCCAGATCTCACACTGCCTCTCCGCCCTGCTCTCCCCCCTTCCCAAAACGCCCCAGAATTGACCAATGAAAGGAGAAAGTAGTACGACCAGCTAAATTGCGTGATGTCCCAAGTCCGAGTAATTGCCGAGTAGACGTCATCTGTAAAGCTGTATTCCCGTACATACATGATACGGCTGCTTTCAACATCTTCGAGAGTCCCTTGAAGGGAAAAGTTAATCAAGGCGCTCGCCACTATGGGCCATGCAGGAGACCGGTCTTGGACAAATGCATACAAGGATAAATCTAGGCACCACCAGACCTCTCAGGCACCAAGGTACCTTCAGGTCTAAATGCCCCTGCTGAATCTGTTATCTCGAGTGTATTCTGATGTCGAGTGATTGGATGGCAGTACCACGGAAGACATCATTTTAAAGACACAAGCTCGCCAATTAATATGTGACACCAGCGGAGCACCACGATATCCCACTGGGATGGAATAGTAGCCAGCAGAAATTGCCATTCAACAGTTGAAGCGTCTTCACCCTGGCCTATACTACTCAATTCCAAGCCATCGTTTGAAAGCTGTGGTCGTCTAAAAGGTTCGTATCCTCCCCCATAACGTATGTATTATAAGGACGTTACCTACTTCCCAAAAACCACTCTCATCGAAGACCTTCCATGATGGGCAATTCGAAGGTAGTAGTCCTCTGTAGTCATAGTAGCAGGCTACAAGTTCACCTAGTTTCATCGTGAAGCCAGCCCTCGCAGAACCTCTGGATCACGACTTCCACTTGGAAGTCCCACTATGACAATGATTCAACACAAGACTCGACCTCCTCAATTTTCAATGTCTTGCCAGCGAGCGACGTATTTGAAGAGTATGAGATGTATATAATATTGATCATTTTATCCCATAAACCGGCGACGACCTCCCGTTTGGTTAGGGTTAGGGTGTGGGAGGGCGAGAGTTGCCTGTCTAAGTGATAGAGGAGAATCGGCCGACCAGGGCAAGCGGAATATTATATCAGTCAGGTAACTAGGAAACATTTAGTACAGAGACTATTCTTCTCGTTGTACTTCTGATCTTGTAATTCAACCTTCTGGGCCCTTTCCAGAGGTCGCTGAATTCTCGTCGTGCCATGAAGCGTGGTCACCATGGACTGTATTTCTGTTTTGGGAGGGAAGACTTATCAATGATTTAGCGTGTGCAGAAAGCTGTGCAATCCTTGGCATTTTTTTAAGTTTCTTTTTCCCCACCACGGCTATACTACCTAGTACCAGCTCTACAAATAACTTTCCTAATTAACTAACCTTACATGAGTGGAGAGCTCTGTTCAAGGCGATTCTAACGCCGTAGGTTAGTTGATTAGAAGACTTGTTTGTAGAGCAGGTACTGGGTAGTATAGCCGTGGTGGGGAAAAAGAAAATAAATAAATGCCAAGGATTGCACAGCTTTTTGCACACGCTAAATCACGTGAAGATAAGAACCGCGTGTTTTCCCGTTAGAGCTAAAACAAAACACCACCGCGTTCCTCCCAAGCATTTGCTCTCAGTTCTTCAACCTTTAACCGTCCGGAAGCGCACTCTCTCCTTACCGGTAAACGGGGTCAAGCATACGAAGATGCATTGAGCGAAGATATAGAGTCAGCAACATGTCATTCTCAAGGTCTGCCCTTCACCCTGCCGTAGCATCAGCGTGCTAACTTTTGCTTCACAGCTCCTTCCACGACAATGCTGCTGCTGTTCGCCCCAAAAACCAAAGTGCAAAGGCTTCTACATTCTGGGTAGCGGTCCTCAAAATTGACAGGGAACCAAGTGGAGAAAACACAGAAGAAGACTTTCTCTGGATCAAATGTCATGGTGTAAGTTCAATTGGGATTTCACATCCATTCTGATTTCTGAGCTACCCTTCCCGTCCACCACCCCCATTGTATCTTCCCCTCAACTGCATCTGGTTCTCGCTCTGTCCATTCATGCCTTCATCTATCTCCTACCGCTGCCAACTTCGTCTACACTGTGATTGTTCGACAAGCTTCAAAATCAGCCTGTGTAAAAAGCCCGATTCTCTTCTCTCTACTCAGAATTCCACCTTGTCACATTCACTAATTTTTCACTACCAGAGAATTACCGCCCACGTAGTCCGCACTCAATATGAGCAAACCTGTGTTCCAGGCGAGCCTTGGGTGTTGATACACGAATCGAAGGCTGCGAACCTCCAAGCCACCATGGCTGACCTGAATACCTTTGATGACCAAGTTGTCGTGTTTGAGGCGGTCAAGACTTCTGACACTGGTCGCCTCCCTGCGCGTGAGCCTCTACGACCTACAAACATGCAAATTCTCTCACCTCCGCGAGGGGAAGAACCTTCGACGAATATGACTGGTGTAGCGAACGCAAAGCCGTTGATCACAGTTCCGCGAGCTTCTGCCATTAACGCCCAGGGCGAAAATCATTCAGCGAATCTTTTCTCCCGCCCAATGTTGCCGCATACCTCTGGGCCACCCGGTGTCTCTGGTTCAGGCATGCCACCTAGAGGCGATACTCTCTCGCCTGCAGCACCTTCTCAAGGACACGGCATGCTAGGACCGTCACCGCAGCCTCCATCTGCAATTCCCAAACAAGGCCACCAGCCATACCAAGCCGTACCGTCACCTCGACATGTCGATAGCAGTCGTTATATGGGATATCAAGGTCAGCAAGCTCGTTCCGCTAAGGAGCAAGCTGCCATAATTGAGCTGCAAGAGGCGTGGTTGCAGAAACATGAACCTCCTCAGCCTTCGAATAGTGCGGAAAATCGGTCAAATACTGCCTTCCCGCATAACCCCACGCCGAATGCAACATCTACGCCCACAAGTGATGCCGCTGATATGTCTGGATGCCGCCAGTACTCCCAGGCATGGCATGAGAGATACAGCAGGGCATATCCAAGATGCACCAAAGGTAAAATGACACTAAATCCTCCGATTCAATCTGTGATAATATATTAACATATCACTGCTACAGACCAAATTGATGGTATCTTGAAACAGCTCTGGTCGAAAATGAGCCCTGAAGAGAAAGCAAGTTATGTGACAGGCCCATCTATGGACACTCACGGTCGAAGTATCAAAGCCGAGCCAAAAAGTGACACAGCCACGAACACTGCGCCTGCTACAACTGCTGTGGAAGAGCCTTCATTGACTTCGGCCGAACTTGAAGAACAGAAGCAAAAGACCTTCCAGCTACAGACGCTTCTACTGAACGCCACCCCCAAAATGCTCGAAGACAGTGTGCAGCAAGGCGTCAAGCTTCTCGACAAACTGAAAACGCCCTTGGCAGCAAAGATGGCAAATAGTCCTGACGCTGAGCAATGGATACAGCAGATTGAAACCCTGCGCAAGCAGGCTGTCAAGACCAGAACAATCATCGGTGTTGTTGGAAATACCGGAGCAGGCAAGTCGTCTGTTATCAATGCATTGCTCGATGAAGAACGGCTAGTGCCTACGAATTGTATGAGAGCATGTACAGCTGTCGTCACTGAGATTTCATTCAATACGGAAGAAGCCCCCTACCGGGCCCAGATCGAGTTCATCTCCTCCGCAGAATGGGAGAAAGAGCTCAAAGTGTTGTTCCAGGATCTCCTCGATGCGGAAGGAAAAGTGTCTCGAGAATGTGCTAACGAGGATACGGACGCTGGCATTGCATATGCGAAAATCAAGGCGGTCTATCCACGCAAAACAAAAGAGGACATAGCCAACAGCGACGTCGAAACCATGTTGCGTGAAGTCTCCAGCGTTCTTGGGAGCACCCGAGATGTCAAGGAACGGGACTCTCTCCTCTTCTATCAAAAACTACGGTATTTTGTTGATAGCAAAGAAAAAGCTACCGGTCTGAAAGGCAAGGGTATGGACAAAAGACCTGAAAAGAAAGAGATGGAATTCTGGCCATTGATTCGCGTTGTTAGGATACATGTCAAGAGCCCTGTATTAGCGACCGGTGCCGTGATAGTTGACCTGCCAGGAGTCCACGATGCTAATGCTGCACGTGCTGCGGTAGCAGAAGGCTATATGAAGCAGTGTACCGGTCTCTGGATCGTTGCTCCGATAAATCGTGCTGTCGATGACAAAGCTGCGAAATCTTTGCTTGGCGAATCATTCAAGCGACAGCTGAAGATGGACGGCGGCTTTAACTCTGTCACCTTTATCTGCAGCAAGACCGATGACATCAGCCTCGAAGAGGCGCAGACTTCCCTTGGTCTAGATGAGGATATGGAGCCTTCGTGGGCAGAGATGGACGAGCTGCGAAAGAAAGAGAACTCCATGAAGAAAGACTTGGATGAGTTTCAAGATACAAAGGCCATGTATAGTGAGATTATGAACGATACCGACGAGCAGATCGAGCTTTGGGATGCTTTGAAAGATAAATTTGAGGATGGGAAGTCTGTGTACCCACCCAAGGCTGCACCGCTCAAGAAGCGAAAGGCAACCAGCAAGGAAAAGCCATGCAAGAAACAGCGCAGAACTCTTACGAGCGACGACGAAGACATCGAGGATAGTGATATCGTCGACAAATCGGAGGAAGACGAAGACGAGCAACCAAACTCATCCGATGGCGATTCTCAACGTAAAGAACCTTTGACCGAAGAGCAGATCACAACGAAGATGCAGGAACTCCGAGCTACAAGGAAGGACGCCAGAACCCATAAGCTAGAAATCACAGACAAGATCACGGTCTTACGTAAGGCAATTGGAGAAGCCAAGAAAGCCGAGCAAGAGATCGAGAGCAGAATGTCGGCCTTGTGCATCAGAGGCAGGAACCAGTACTCGAAAGGTGCTATCCAGCAGGACTTCGCAGCGGGTATTAAGGAGCTTGACCAAGAGTTGGCTGCCGAGGAAGATGAGGAGGGATTCAATCCGGATGTCGAGACTAGGGACTACGACGAAGTCGCTCGAGGATTACCTGTTTTCTGTGTCTCTTCGCGAGGGTATCAGAAGTTGCAGGGGCGTCTCCGGAAAGACCCTTACATTGGCGGCTTTGCGACCATTGAGGAAACAGGTCTCCCTAGTTTGCAAGCCCATTGTGAAAAGCTTACGGAAACTGGACGATCGGCTAGTTGCCATGCCTTTAATAATAAGCTGAGTCAGCTCTTGAATTCATTGACCATATGGGCATCGAGTGATGGCACTGGAGCGAATTTAACGACGGAACAAAAAGCACGAGAGGCAAGGTATTTGCAGAAAGGCCTGAAAACGCTCGAGGATGTAAGTCTGCAAAGTCCTCATCCCATGTACAAGTAAGAGATCCTTTGCGTTCATTTGTCACACATGTCGAGAAGTCGTGCTAGGTGTCTGAATAGAAGGCAGTCCAAGACTTCAACTTGGTGAAGTTGAGCGCGAACACGGTCCGTTTGAGCGATATGTTGGGCTTTTGAGCCCGATCTAGAGCCACCAAGTGTCCGATTGTGACTCAGCTTGATTTCAACATTTTGCTCTGCTGCATGAATGTGATGGGCGTGCCGGGCTCAGCAGCCCTGGTAGCTGCCACTCATGATTAGCAGTTTGCTTAAAGTGCTGTGGAGATAGTTATCGATGACAGAAATAGATGGCTAACCCCTTTAAATTCTCCAGGAACTCGAGAACGCCGTTAGGTCCACTTGCAAGGAACTCAGTGACGAATTCACGGAAAACATCTTCGAAAAATTCGGTATATGCTTCGAAAGTGCTTCTTTGATATTCAAGCTAATAGCATATCCTGCAGAAACCGCGGTTTCGAATGCCGCCGACGCTGCAGTCGAGACTGCCCTCCAATGGGGGGCGCCTGTCAATCGCGAAAACCGTGCAGCAGGTGGATTACACTGGGCGACCTATAAAGCCGTACGTCATCTTCTCGGAGCCAATGTTTCCCCTCTTCTACCTTCTTTAGGGTCATTACCTAGCCTTACAGATATGTTGTTCCTGAGCTCGTGTCTCATAATTCGACCTGAACAGCCAATGCTGACTCCGAAGACACATAGATATGTCGACGTAATGGAATCTATTCAAATGCTCAAGGGCCACATGTAAGTCCGATCTTCTCGTTGTCGAGAAAATGGGTTTACTAATCCTGTTGACTAGGAATGGAATATTGAGCTGTGAGTTAAGTGGCAAGCCACAACGTTGAGAGCCATGTCTTGTTCCCGCATCTCTTACTAATTACGAGGCAGCGCGGAACCCATGATGAAAATCATCGCCACTGGATGGGAGAAGTGAGCGAATAAGCCCCCTCCAATTTTGAATTGATGCTCACTGGCAAAGGACTTTCACGCGTCGTCTACCAATGGTGATGACCACGTTCAATCGGACCACTGCCGCTGCTTTGAAGAGTTTTCACCGCAACATCGAAGGTCGAGCTCGTAAGATAGGTGCATCAATTGCAGGGCTCTCGATGCTCCAGCACCAAGTGTCGACCTATGAGACGACCCTGAAAGACTACTCCGCCGCGACGAAGGACACAATCAACGCGAGCCAAAAAGACATCAATCGCGAGTTCACACCCGTGATTGAGCAAGCAATGCAGGACGCGTACGATGTCTGTGTAGCGGAGCACGGTAAGTTGATGTCACAAGTTCAGGTTAGAGTCTCAGACTAATGGTATTCTCGGCGTAGGCCCCGGCAGTTACGCACGCATGAAGACAGCAATGCACAGCCATGTCGCTGTAGAACGTGAGACCATGTTCCAGCAAAGCGCTGATAATGTTAGGAACCGACTGCAGGCCATGGTCAAGGATACCGAAGGTCTTATGGATGACAAGGCCCATGAGGTCTTCACATCCATGAAGCGAGACTATCGCGCTGTGCTAGGCGGTGGTGACGTTGCTCAGGAAGGGCAAATGTTGCCCAGAGAACAACGCCTTGTGAGGAGGGAGATCATGGGCGTGATAGATGGGGTGGAGAAGATCTTCAGGAAGGTCGCTGGTCTTGAGGCGGAGGAAGATGAAGAGATGGGAAGCGACCACGACGGACAAAAGGTGGAAGATGACAGCGAAGAATCTCCTCATGACAGCGAGAACGACGACGGTGATCAACGAGGTGCAAAGAAGGAGACTCAGGGTGCCAAAGTCGACAGGGAAATTACCCTACCCGCCCAGCTCTTGGAAGAAGGCGAATCTCCTCAACCTGCTTCATCTCAACACAAGCGGACGGCTTCAAAGAACGAGACTACGGCAAACGTCCACTCAGACAACGAGTCTGAACCCAAGCTTCAAACCCCTGAGGCTAACCCGCAAATCGCCAGTCTTGCACGCACCAAGGTCGACGGTGGGGATGGGGATTTCGAAGGAAGTAATGCAACCGAATCATCTGATTCGGAGTAGAGGTGATGTGGTCTGGCGAGGACAAGCGTCCTTCGGAATGGATGGTTCTTCATTCTTTTTCTTAATATTCAAAAATGCGATGATACCTCGAGAGGCCACTTCGGCGAAAGCTCTGGGATGGGGCTTTCCACCCTCTTGTTAGTAATATGTTTTTATCACAGATAGCCTTTTCCTTCATGAGTCTCATAGATAGCAGATCGTAAGATACCACGAACTCTACCATTTCCACAAGGGTGCCCTTCATGAATGAGACCCGCATATGCATGTAAGAAAATGGAGCGGAATTAGCAAGATCCATGCATAGAAGGTCTACTAGACTTATAACTATGACGAAGATGCTCATTTGCTCAACCGACTGGCCGTTTTCGTTGTCTGGCGCATCTGAACGTGGCCTGAATACCAGCTCAAACCCAATACAAAGTGGTACATATTACTGCCATTCGTTGTCCTTGAAATGTCAACACTATCGCTTTTGGCCCAAGAGAAAGGGGCCAAAACTTCCCCCTCTTGAGCTGACTTTCAAGCCGTTTCCCATATGTGTGCAGCCTCAAGTTGATTGTGCAACGACGAAATCGAGCCAACAACTGGTCATCATGCGAAATATTTCCGTCGTTGCCACGGCACCTGTATGCTATCTCCTCGAATCCAAGCCTCATTGAACCGCAACAATGGCATCAGGACTCCCCTGCAAAGACTGCGTTTCCGGCACCCTCCACTCCGGCACGCATGTCGGCCACATTGAGACGATCCATGGATTGCAGAACTATATAACGGATCCACCCAACGGCGCCCCCGCAAAAGGAATCGTGGTTATAATCCCCGATGCATTTGGCTGGACGCTGCTGAATTCGAGAATCCTTGCAGATCGGTACGCTGAGAGGGGAGGATGGAAGGTTTTGCTGCCGGATTTTATGGATGGTATGTTGCCCTTCTGTATCCAGGGAGGGATCGGGGAGAGGAGAAAGGGTGGTCCTGATGCTGACAGGGAGATAGGCTATAAAGTCGATTAGAGGATGCTTGATACAGTGCATGTGGTGACGAATCCGTTGACGCCGATGATGCATAAGATGTATGTCCCTTCCACCGCTCCAAGGTCCATGGTATATAATGTCTTTCGGTGATGCAGTCCACTAAGATCACTTGGAGCTTCCCAGGTCTGAGAGTTGTAACGCATGCGATACCGTATGTGTAATATATCCGCTTATCCCTCACTAAATCCCGTGGTCTTCAAATCCTTTACCCAACTCCGTGGAAATACTACCCTCCCAATCGGCGCAGCTGGATCCTGTTGGAGCGGCAAATTCGTTCTGCTGGTGTGCGCTGACACCGACAAAAATATCGTCTTGCGCCAGCTTGATAGATGCCGGGTTCACAGCACATCCATCTATGTTGGTCATGCCTACGGATATCGAGAAGGTGAAACTGCCACTGTGTATCAGTAATGGGACGTTAGATATTCATTTAAAGCCGGATGGAATGGAGGTGGTGAAAGGGATATTCAAGGAAAAGGAGAAAGGGGAAGTTTGAGATGAATGTTATTGAAGGGGCGAAGCATGGGTTTGCGGTGCGAGTAGATCCGGGCGATGAAAAGGAGAACAAACGGGGTATGATGGCCGAGGATGACGCTTTCAACTTTTTTAGCAAATAGTTGGTAGGTACGAAGGCTTGAGGAGGTGGATTAATTTAGTGGAGAGGGACTTGCTAATGCTTGTCGATTTTTGGGGGCATGATACCATAGAGCGTCAATCTTGATCGAACTTCACGGATTAATTCTTGCTGCTTGAAACTTTCAGTCATTGCTTGTTGATGTTCAGCTGAGTCTGTCTGTTGGATTGTGCTAAGAAACAGCAAGGATTTGCTGTCTCAATTCGCTAATTGTGCTTGCCATTTCCCGTCGAGCTCTTGCAGAGCTCTAGTTCCGTGACATGCGCCATCTGCCATCTGCCGTTTGCCATTTGCCATTTACATGCTGCCAATCCTTCCAAGCCGAACCGTGGAAATCTGATCGTTAGACATTTCACAGTATCAGATGCCTGAGGTAAGGAGAAGGTGATCAGAAAAGCCAATCATCGCCATCCCTGCAAGTGAGTTTGGTTAGCTTTTCGCCCTCTTCATTGACCTAGAAAGTGCCGTCGTCTCGATTCGTTCTCCCAGAGTACAAGACTGTGATATTGAAAAGTGTAACACCGAATTGTTTCGTCCCCCTCGAGTAGAACACATGTCACAGCGATCCTTCAAGTCCGTTCGACGCTTACATATCAATGTCAGGCACGTCCTTGGTAGTCTTGAAGTTTGTCCCGGCACGAGAGCTCTTGATGACTTTCTTGATAATCTCCTCGACCTTGTCCCAATCATCGTGTGGAAGAGCCGTCATCTGAACAGCAAAGTATTCCTGGATCTGCTGGATCATCTTGTGGCTAAAATCTCCAGTGACCAAGCTGATAGAGACGCCCACACGTCCGAAACGCCCGGTACGACCAATTCGATGAAGATAAGTCTGCGGGTCAGCATTGCCGCGATTGTCGTCAGGAAGGTCCTAAGAAGAAGTCAACCTGAGAATCAAACGCGAGGAGCCGGAATGACGTACGTAGTTGACCACCAGGGAAACGGTTTGTACGTCGATACCGCGAGAAAGGACGTTGGTAGTGATGAGAACCTTGGCGAGACCTGAACGGAAGGCGTCGATAATAATGTCACGCTGATTACCTTCGTATTCTCCAGTCAAGCAAGCGACCGTGTGGTTGTCCGCGTTCAAGCGGTTCTGAAGAGCAACGGCGGTCGCGCGAGTCTATAGTGCTTTAGTGCAAGCCGTTCAAATTTTGGTGCTACCGCCTACCTTTACGAAGATGATGGATGAGCCGATGGTCATCAAGCCATAGAGACGCACCAAGGCGTCGAATTTGTCCGTCTCGGTAGGGCAGTCGAGGTACAGCTGCTTGATGCCTTCGACGGTGAGTTCTTCGTGCCTCAGAGTAATCTGATTCGCGTTGGGCGCAAATTTGTCTGCGTACTTCACGACCTTGTCAGGGAAGGTTGCGGAGAACAAGACGACCTGAATGTCTGGTCTTAGGCCCCTGGGTTACGAGTTAGTCGGCATTCAGAAAAAACTGAGAAGAAATGACTCACACTTTTACACGGAGGCATTGATCACCAAGCCCTTGTTGATCAAGCATGTTGTCTGCCTCATCCAGTACAAGGACTTTGATCTTATCCGAGCGCAGTTGCTTACGCCTAATGAGATCGATGGTGGTCCCTGGTGTACCGATAACGACCGAAGCTTCAATCTGTCGTCCACGGTGTCGGATATCCACAGGAATAGCGGCCTCCACGACCAAGCGCTCAAGCGCTGCACCCATGACTTGAACGACTCCAAGAATTTGACGAGCAAGTTCGCGGCTCGGTGCAAGGACAAGGGCCTGCGGAATCTTGGCCATCCCAGGGGAGAGATCCAAGCGTGCTAGGATATTCAAGACAAAGGCAGCTGTCTTGCCAGTGCCTGATTGGGATTGGCCAATCATGTTTTGAGGTGGGTTCATAAGTAAGAGAGGGAGAGCTTTCTCCTGGATCTTCGACGGCTTAGTAAAGCGCATCTGATAGATGCCTTTCAAGATGTTTTCATGTCTGTTGCAGTGTCAATGGTGTCCATTGAAGGAATTAGTTGAAGACTTACAGGCCTAGCTCCTCGAAGGATTTGATGGAAAAGAGAGGATTTGCCTCATCTTGCTGAAGATCGCTCAACTTGACGTTTACTTCGTAGCTAGGCTCGTAAACTCCAGATTCGCCGCCTTGGTCTTCGCCAGCTCCATCAATTTGAGCTCTGGATATACTAGACATCTCTTTCTCGGCCCTGGCCTCAATTGTAGCAGGCTTGGAGTCAGCATCGGCTGCAGCGGCTTCGTCGGCCCAAGATTGTGGTTCACCAGGTACAGATGGAGTTACTGAGGAATCTCCGCTGCAAGAAGGCGGGTCGGCTTCGGTCTGGCCATCCTCGGTCTTGGTGATCCGATCCTCGAGTGAGGCCATTACGGATTCCTTGCACCTGTTTAAACGCCGTCGTCTGTGGGCTGAGAGTAGATGATGATGAGAATGAAACAAGTCTTTTAAAAATGAAAGATGCTTGTTCTGCGAGACAATACTAGCAGAAGTAGTGCGGCTGTCTAGGTGGTTGGAAAAAGACAGAAATCAGGTCACTCAGGAATTATCTGTGGCAAACTCCGCACGCTAGTAGCTAGCACCTCGGCATCGGAACTAGATTTGACACGAAAGAAAAACCTCCAAACACACACAACTACACCAACATCTGAGGTTCAAAAACTGTGTCTACAGTCGTCTTTCATTGTTGTTGAAGCGAGCATTTACTTAAAGCCAGTAAGAAGGTTAGCCGGCGGCAGCTTTACTTCAACAGTTCTAGTTCCGGGTAACGACGGGAGATCTACCGCTATGCCTAACAGTCTGAGGGACCCCTCGGACCAGCGTCGATATATGTTCGCAGGCCTGGCCGCCCTTCTTGCTCTGATCACACTGTACGTTCGATTTCGTGGCGAGCTTCCCAACTACCTGGACAATCCCTTTGATTGGTGGCTCGCTATCGCTCTCATCCAGTCGATCGTGGGGTTCGTCCAACATAGCATCCGGGTCTACCGTCAGTACATGCGCCCTTAGCCAATGGTCGAGGTCGACATAGCGCCGCGCTTCGGCGCAGAGCTCAAGGACGGCTTCAAGCCCGTCAATGCTTGGGTGTCAAATGGAGTTACCTGGCTTGACGATATACAGCAATTCTATAGGGAGCGGGCGGCAATTGAAAAGGAATACAGCTCCAAGCTGAAGGGCCTAGCCAACAAGAACTTTGAGAAGAAAGCGAAGAGATCGAGCTGCTTGAGTGTAGGAGACACACCTAGCTTGACCCCTGGGTCTCTAGAATGGTTAGCCGGTAGATTTGCTTAGGGCCAGGCTTACGATTGCTGACAAATCTTATCCAGTGCCTCAATGACTACATGGACAACACTACTCTCCGTCCTTGAATCGCGAGCTGCCGAGCATGATAGATACTCCTCTGAGCTCACTCTACAAGTGGCCGATCCTCTCAAGAACCTTGCTACACGGTACGAAGAGCTACGAAAGAGCCATGCAGATTACGCGGCCAAGCTAGAGAGGGAGCGAGACATGTCATATGGCGACCTAAAAAAGAGCAAAGGACGCTATGATGGGGCTTGTCAAGAGGTTGAGAATAGGAGGAAGAAAACGGAATCCTCATTCGACCATGGAAAAGGCAAGGCCCAAAGTGCATATCAGCAGCAGCTCATGGAGATGCACAACGTCAAGGTGGGCGGATTCTACCTCCAGACAGCAATTCTTCCGCTGACGAGAACAGAACACCTACCTAATCACTATCAATGTCACCAATAAGCAGAAAGAACGTTATTATCATGAGTACGTTCCTGATCTTTTAGACGTAAGAGGTCCATTGCCCTTTTCAGTAATAGGCTCAGTTGTTCTGACCACAACCCAGAGCTTACAAGACCTCTCGGAGACTCGTGTAAATCAAGTCAACACCCTATGGTCACATGCTGTCCAACTCGAAAAGTCCACCCTCTCACGAAGCACTGATCACCTAACCCATCTTGGCTCAGAAATACCGAGAAACAACCCAAGATTAGACTCTATGATGTTTGTACGGCATAACGTGGCACATTGGCAAGAACCTCTGGACATGACCTTCGAGCCGAGCCCAGTCTGGCTCGATGACAGCGCCATGGCAACCGATGAGACCGCGAAGATTTATTTGAGGAATGTCCTGAGTAGGAGCAAGGGTCAATTACGGGAACTCAAGCAAGAAGTTGATAAGAAGAAGAAAGAAGTCGACAACATCAAAAAAATCAGGCAAAGTGTAAGAGAGGGCAGAGATAAAAGAGATGAAGTCGAACTTGTGAGATTCCTGTTCTCGCAGCAGGAGAGTCTTCACGAGGTGGAACGACAGCGCCTGACAGCAGAAGTCGAAACTCAAACAATCACCTCTACCGTGGGCGACGTCTCTCTTGGAGCTCAGAACCACCAGTTCAAGTCTCAGACCTTCAAGGTACCAACTAATTGCGATCTTTGTGGGGAAAGGATATGGGGTTTATCAGCCAAGGGATTCGACTGTCGGCACTGCGGATATACATGTCATAGTAAATGCGAATTAAAAGTCCCGGCGGAGTGTCCAGGAGAGCAATCCAAAGAAGACAGAAAGAAGCTGAAGATGGAGCGACAAGCAGCTTCCAAAGCTACTCCCTCTCAAACAAATGGTGGCCCTCACGATGGTGCTACTGAGTTACCAGCATTAAGCAGGAGCAACACCATGGATACATTAAGCTCAGGATATGCTGCTAGTGCAAACAGATCTGTCTCTGGCAGAGTACCGGCGGAGGAACCAATTGCAGATGGAGCTGTTGCCTCCCAGCCTCCAGCAAGCAAGCCGGCTACGTTACGGAAAATTCGGGTCGTTGCACCACCACCCACCCAGTACATAAATGAATTACCTACACATGCACCGAGCCGCTCATCTACCTCGCATCCAGCAGAGTTGAGGGGCAACATGAACTATGCCTATCATGCACAAGCAGATGGAGAAGTATCTGTGGAAGAAGGGGAAGAAGTCATCATCGTTGAACCAGATGGTGAGCCCCATTAATGCCTGCGTAAAATGTTCCCCCCAGCAGCTAACAATATCACAGATGGGGGTTGGACATCCGTCCGACTCGACTCCCACAGCACTGGGCTTGTCCCAACCTCATACATCGAGTTCATCCCCTCCGCACCACCTTCCGAAAGACCTACGTCATCCTACTCCAGCTCTTCCGCTTCACTGGCAGGTAGCATACCAGGAAAGAAGAAAGGGCCAGCGGTAGCTCCAAAGCGAGGCGCCAAAAAGCTCAAGTATGTGGAAGCGTTATACGACTACGAATCAAAAAGCGATATGGAATGGAGCATGAATGAAGGGGAGAAATTCGTACTTGTCAATAAAGACCACGGTGATGGATGGGCAGATGTGGAGAAGGGAGGCGTGACGAAGAGTGTGCCTGCGAACTACATACAGGAGGTCTAGTCTCTTTCAGTGCACATATTGCATCAGCGTGCGTCGTGGGGTCATAGCGAAGGGGGTCATGGCTTCTTGACACTATCATGTTGTTTCGATCATTGCGCTTAGCTACGCGAATCCTTTTTGTATTAGAGGAGTGGCGCATGCATCAGAAGCAGTCTCTTGCCCATTCAACTGTTGACACACTCTATCTTACTTTCTGCCAGCGCTCATTTGTAGAGAAGGCTACCTGGTACTTCATTTTCATGCACAGCTCTGAAAGGTTGTAGATAGGTAAACAGTCTTGAATTTGCCCATGCATTCTTCCATACCATGCATTCTTGGCACTTTACGAAGCATTTGGCCTCTCCATATACTTTCTTTCATCCTTTCAATACTCTGCGATGCTGCTCCGCTATACGTCCTACCAATTCAGGCAAGAGAGCCGCCAACCCCACAATTCTACTTTTGTCTCTACCCATCGGCCTCCGCAAAGGGAAGGGTCGCCTATGCGATTCCTTCCACCAGCCGCGACGTAGATAGGCGAGAGATATCGTTACAAAGATATCATGCATATCTGAGCCTCTACCCTAGGTTTCCCGAGTCGTGCGCACATGAATGCAAGGTACGCAACGGCCGTAGGTAGGCGCACGTCAGTGGCGGCGAACGAAACGGCGAGTTCCTACTTTACAGTGGTTTTATTGCGCCGAACGAACAATTTGGCTTGTGGATTCTCTCTCTGTGCTGCCATTTTGCTTACTCGTATGAAAACAAACATCGAAAAATGACCAAGATCATCAAACCCCTGTAGACGAAACGACCGGACAAAGCATTTCTTCGCCATATGAACCGCGCCTTCTTTAGAACTGATCCCCACCAACACCCATGTTACAAACAGAAGGCTGTAGCACGCGATGCTTACCCATTACGGAGTACTCGGTTGAAGGACCCACATTAATCCATCTATTCATATTCACGGTCAAAGGGCCAAGTTTTGATGTCTCAGAGGCTCTCGAGGCGAAAAGAAGTTTCAGAGGAGGGAGATCAACAGGGCCAAACGCACGGCGGCCAGCTCCAGAAATCTAGAATCCTCAACCTCAAGAGAAGAAGAAGAAGAAGAAGAAGCAAACTTTCACAACATTTCTCATTCTCAATTCTGTGCGGGTGGAATACGAGCATAGTTTTGTGCTAGGCGATCACAAGCATCCATAAGCAGACGTGGCAGATGCTCGGACTCATCAACTCAATCCCCCCGGAATACCACCTCCCTGTTCTTGGGGTCCGTTCCCTACCTTACAACATACCGAGTATTTGCGCCCACATCGCCCTGACTTTCCTCGCTTCAGTCAAGCGGGGACGCCACACATGCACACCAACGAACTCGCATCGGTGCTTTTGCGTGGGGCAGGATTATGGAAGCTAGAATAGGCAGGCTAAGCAATCATGCGCCTAAGACGCCAGCCGTGCAAGCGTCGTCCCAAGCTCAGCCATGGACTAAAGTACACGCCGATGCCAACATTTGGGAGATGTGCTGGTTGTAATAAAGCTTGTCTTGCTCCCTGCTTTTAATCTGTTGTCTATGTTGACATACACGCCTCTTTACGAAAGTAAGGAGAGAAAGAGTGTTTGCGAGAGCGTCCTCCCTTACTATTGGCAGCATACTGAAGTCACTGTTTTGCCATTGTCTATCGCAGGAAAAGTAAACATCGAGGCTGAAAGACGTGTCTCGAACAGCAACATCTTCAGCCGTTCCAACAATTGAAAACTCACAACAGGCGAACACCTGCCTGAAGGCCCTATTAAAGCTTCAGATCAACAGCGTCTTCGTCCCCCCCGAGACTGCTATCCAGCAGCACATCAGATTGGCGATGCTGGAGCTTCGACTGAAACAGCAGCTGCATTAAGGACCCTCGCCGAATGCGGGCTTCCGCGTAGACCACAAATTCCACTTAGTAGATGGCAAACACCCAGTCAGAAAGAGAGGCAAGAAATCAGGACACAAAAACCACACACAAGACCACGACCAGGTCGACGGCGGCATTTCGGTTTCTACCTCTCTTTCAAGTCAACCCACATCCTCCTCTTCATCACCCTAATATTCTCCCTCCTCTGCGTCCCTGCCTTCGCAACCCATCAACTCGACTTCTCGCTTCAAAATTCCCACGGCCGTCTCATCGGCCGAGAAGCAGACATCGTTCTTCGACACCGGTCCCATCCCCACGCCTGCACTCCACCGGCGCGCAGAATCTACCAGCCCCACCGACATAGCAGCGCCCGCCGATAACACGGATACTGCTGCAGTCTCCAAGACCGTCAAGGCTTCAGACACCGCCGTTGCAACTTCGATAATTAGTGAGGCAACTGATACGGATGTGCCGCTGCCGAAGCCGTTCGACGGCGGCTTGGGAACGAATTATACGCAGCCGAGCTGTCCGATGTTTTTGAAGGCGATGATAAACAACGACACTTTCACCTCCTGCCTACCCTTCAGTCTACTATTGCAGGTAATTCCCCCTCCCCCCTCCCTCCTACTACGCGAACCACCCACTAACACCCCCCTCACAGAACTCCATGTCCTTCTTCTCCGCCTCCCGCACCCTCCCCTCCATAACCCGCACCCTCAACGCCTCCTGCGCCATCGTCTACCCCTCCTCTCCTCCTCATCTCCCAATACGCCCTAACGCTCCGCTCCCCCTCCGCCTGCGCCCAAGACTACGACCGCCAAAACCCCATCATCCGCCAGGCCTACGCCGGCCTAATAGCCTACGACGTGCTCTACCAAGCCGCCTGTCTCAAAAACGTGCCCGTACCTGGCCTACCAACATCAAGCGATGGTAATTATTGCTATGCCAACGCGGTCACGAATAAGAGTAATTCGAGTAGAAATTATATTTATTACCTCCCCCTCGGAATTCCACTCCCGCCAGCCGCGCTACCGACTTGTAACGGCTGTCTGAAGAACACAATGGCAATATTCGCGTCTGCGGCCGCGAATGAATCCCAGCCATTGAATTTGGATTATGTGGATGCGGCGACGATGGTAAATCTGGATTGTGGGCCGGGGTTTGTGAATGGGACGATTCCGAGTGTGGGGAGTAGTGGCAGTGGGTCTGGATCGAGGTCTGCTGCTGCTGGGAGGGTGAGCGGCGGGATTTTGATGGTGGTGGTGGTGGTGGGGGCTGCGCAGTTGGGTCTATCTCTTTGAGAAACTTATTTGGAGAGCTTGGGAGGGGGTTTTGGGGGATCCTATTGTCTGTATCCCCAACGGGCTTTAGGCCTTTAGCGTTGGCGTTGGAGGTGATGCTGGATATAGATGTTTGACATATGTACGAGCTCTATACCCTGAATTTAGCAGAATATGCACAGAGTTTACAAACAACAGTGCCACATCAGTTTTGTTTCTATAGCAAAGACCTCTCGTCCGAGAAAATTATCTTCAATTATTTGGGATCGTCAATGGCTTGATTAAGTCCCAAAGGCTCCCGTGTAGAGACCAACACAAGAACCGAAAAGTAGAGCTGATGTTGTATTCCTTGTAGCTTTTATTGATTTCTGCATACAACAAAATACTTTCAAAAGAGGTAGCCGCCCAGAACGGAAAATGGCCAGCCGAGATACACATGGCATACATTACAAACACACATAACCCATATCAGCATAGCATGCATTCATCGTAACTCCATGTACTTCCTTCCATAGCCCATCTACGCGTTCGTTCATCAGCAGCTCGCAAAGCAAGGGTATCACAAGCCCCCATGTGCCCTGACAGCCGCATCTAAGTTCATGTTCATCAATAGCTGCCCAACGAGGGTATCAAGATCTTTCCTCAAGCAGGAGTCTCCCCCTCCTTTTCTCCAGCTCCATTGATGCTTTCCCCCTCTACCCCCACCATCTTAGCTTTCTCTCCTTCCAAAACGTCCAACCGTCCTCTTGCCTCTCCCAACTCCTTTTGCAAACTCTTGATGTACTCAATAGCCAATTCCACCGTACTCGCCTTAGAATTACTCTGCTGCGCCGCCGTTCCACTCATCAGATCACTCACCCCTCCCGCAGTACCGCCGTTGACCTGCGGCGTTGACGGGGGCAGTAATAGAGCGATTTCTTGCAATGCCGTGTTTATACGATTGCGGCGCCCTTGTTCGGCGATTTTGTGTGAGGTGCGTTTCGAGGTAAGGTTCGTGGAGAGGGTTTCGGGATAGGAGACGCCGGGGAGGTGGGTGCCTTCGAGAATATTTTGGTAGTTGGATTTGGAGGCGAGGAGGAGGGCGGAGATTTCGGCGGAGACGATGGCTATAAGGGCTTTGTTAGCTCGTTTGAAGTAGACACAGGGGAGATTGAGGATATCCTACCTCCTTCTGGCAGCAGCGGCTTGATACTAGGAGATATCTTCGGCCTTAAAGCTGGGCTTACTTGCACCGAACCTTGACTGTTTCGCTTCTTCGGGTCTCGAGCCTTGTACTTCGAGTCGACACGTTTGCCAGCCCCAGCAGATAGAGGAGAACCGATCGCACCAAGCTGCGGACTAGGAAATGCAGACGTCGTGGCCGTGATCGGTGCACTAGCAGGACCGTACTTCGGCGTTCTTCTCGCTGACATAGTAGGCCTTGAGCTCTCCAGATTCGCATCTGCCGTGTTGATTGGCCTAAGCGCTGGTTTCTTCGCAGGTTCTGGCAGAACAATATCCTCCATGATCTGCTCCATATCCGCTTCCGCAGCTGCAGTCTGCTCTTTGAGGCTCGAAGCCTTTCTTCGCGTTCCATAAACTTTCCCAGCTTGTTCGCGAAGTTTCATCAATGATGCTGGAGTAGCGGGCTCGTCATTGGGGTCCGGCATTGAAGCCGGCCGACCATTTGGAGGGCCCTTTTGTTTGGCATCGAGGTACGGAGATCTGCTGGCTGAATTGGATTTAGGGGTAGCGGGTGGTGGCATGAGGATTTCAGATAGAGGTTCAGGAGAAACAGAGTCCGCTCCAGAGCTATCTTGGCAGTATGGAAGGGGTAGTTTTCCATGGGATGCTCGAGTAGCCGGTGTTGACTTCTGCACTTCCTCTATGATGCCTGATATCTCCTTTACCGGAATTATGGTACTTGAAGGCTGCTTCTTCCTTTGTGGTTTCATCGCAGGAGACTGCCTTACTGCTCGAGCGGGGTTCTTCGTCGAGGCGGATGATGTTTTCCGTTTCGATTTGCGTTGAGGCGCTGTTGAAGCTGATGTATGTGCAGAGTAGTCGTGATTGGGGTCGATGGGTGAGGTGGTATCAGAGGTATCGGAGCCGCGAATAGCTCCATAGACAGAGTGCTGGCCGGCATGGTTCTGCGCTCTTAATGCCGGCGAGGTCAAAGGGCTGAAGGCATCTGGAGGCGCTGCATAATCTGGATACTGGAATTGGGTGTCAAGTGGAGTGACTGCAGGAGACACAAGAGGAGTGAAGACCATCTGCCATATCAATTAGCTCAGCTCGCCCATAGCAGCTTTTGAGCAAGGAGCTCTTACCTGGTCCTTCTGACGCCTGTACTGATCATACATATGCAGATGCGGTTGGTCTATAGGCGTACGATAGTAGTGCGCATGCCCTCCATGCATCTCTATACTATTCGGGGTAGGTGGCACAACGTTCTGCCCATGGTACCGCTGAGCCTGCATATGCATCTGCTGCCGTTGCTGCTGCTCATACATCTCCGAATGCATCGGCAAATCAGGGAATGAGTCCGTAGAGCCATGGTATCCATTCATGGGGGGAGCCTGGCTGTGCTGTGGCATGGTTTGATGCTGCAGGTGCCCGTGCTCAGGCCCAAGTATTCCCGCATTGCTCCCATCCATCGAAGTATCCATTGCCCCAGCGCCGTTTTGCTGCAGCTCCGCGTCGGTCTGAGGAAGTTCAAAGGTAGAGAAGTCGATGTCTCCAAAGTCGACGAAGCTGGCGAATACATCTTCCGGGGCGGCAACCATGGGACTCCAGCGGGCTTGAGGGTTCTGGTTCATATCGAGACTTTTGTACGAACCTCCATCCGTCAATGCTGTGTACTGCGACCGCTGGGCGGCCGAGATTGTTGCGGTTGTATGTGTTTGAAGCTTGTGCTTGTGCTTGGTGAGCGAATAGTTTAACAGTCTTGAGTTGGGAGGTGTGCGGAGTGTAGGCGGAGGTAATAAAAGGTGGCCGTGTGGCTAACGACCCACGCGAGATGAGTGTGACAGTTGCCTTGGATTGAATGTCTGTATGGAGTACTGTCGCCGGTCGTTGGCCTGGTTGAGGATAGATTTGGTGAAGAGTGGAAGGCGAGTACTCGTACCTGCCCAATTAGCATCCGCGTTAGGGCGCTTGCCCCTCCCTCCACAGTTTTATTCAGGCCGTTTATCCTTCTCCGGCATAGGCCTATATTGCCAAAATGGCCTGCAGGACCGAGGGGACGTCATGTTCATGCATCGACTGCATTTCGCTAAACAATCCTCCCGTCCGGCAAGTCAGATGCACAGATCATTCTGTTTGGTCAGATTTATTCTAGAACTATATGTTGGAACTACTACTACTACTACTACTACTACTACTAGTGTGGGGCTCTTGAATGTCACACAACCAAGACGTGGGGGCCAGCATCTTACTGGTCAATATCATCACCGCCGACCAATAGGCCGTGCGTTGCTGTTATGACTGCTCTGCCTTGCTGTTATGATTGCTCTTCCTTGCTGCAAGTCTGGAAAGCCTGAGAGAGATCAACGTAACGAGCCGTGCCATCTGTTATTTCGAGCGACGGGAACGGGGTTGTAAGCCATTTTAGATCAAGCGCTAATTATGCCCAGGCGATCGGTGAATCACGATGACAGATGAAAATCAGTCATGCCTTTTCCAGTATCGAATGCAGCGACTATAATGTAATTCTAAACAATCTTTCCGCGAAGGAAGGGGTGCTATCTTCTATAGAATAAAGCAATGCCAAATATGCAGTCCTCTCGTCGTCTATCAACTATATGCAAGTGTTTTATGCTAATGACCCACTCTTATTCCCAAGATAATGATGTGTGCTGATCGATTTCGAATATCGAACCTAGAACGAAGGATGATGAGCATGAAGACGTAGCGAAAGCGCAGTGAAAGTGCAAGTGTATTGCGAGATCCTCGTCCGTGGCGGGTTCAGGACAGTCGGAGAGAGATGACTCCTTCGGCTCCTGGCAAGCTGGTCGGTAGAAGTCCGCTCGCTGTCGGAATGACATCGGAAATTTGAGTCGCGGTTAAAAGAGGTACCAGCGGGTCAGCTGTTTGGATGGCCGTTTGAATGGCCGTCAGATCCAGAGTGACATTGAGCCCACAGGGTTGTAAGCATTGTTCACAATCAAGAGTTCCAGGTGTTCCGAAGCTTTGCCCTGTCAGATCGTGGTTGACGTATTGTTTGACGTTCGGATTCTCACTCCGACTGCAGAGATACGGGCATTCATTCACAGTCGCGGCAGATATACCGCACGATGACCGGAACTGGATACCATCTGCATCCGCACTGGGCGTTGGGTCAGGTAAACCAAGGGCGATAGTCGAACATGTCGGGCTTGGTACCGCTAGTGTCGCTGACTCGCAGGGTAGCAAGCATTGCTGGCACACTATAGGAAGCGACAAGCCATCGACAATCAGACCGGTGAAGTCCTGCGAAGAGCAGTTTCCAGTGGTAAGAGCCCCAGTTGCGAAACAGAGGAAAGGACATTCCTCAACCGTTGAAAGGGTAAACCCGCATGACGATCGTACCAGCAGATCAATGTTGGGTTCTAGGATGGATGGAGTGTCAGAGCGAGCCGGGACCTTGGATGTGCAGGTGGGACTCGTGGTGGTTGAAGGCAGACTGCTACTGGCAGAAGGAACACTGCTGTTGGCAGAAGGACATGGTGGCAGACATTCAGTGCACACAATTGGGGGGAATTGTCCAGTGGGCTCAACGCCAGTGAGTTTTCGTTGCTGCAATCTTAAAAAGCACCACTACCTGCCGTGCTACAAAGGTAAGGGCATTGAGGCACAGTAGCATCAGTGATTCCACAAGACGACTGGAAGAGTAGACCCGTAGCTGGATCGGTTAACGCCGGTAGGTCAACGCTGGGTGAACTGACAGATGTGCATGCTGCGGAGGCTGATGTGGCAATCGTCGATACCGCTAGGCCTGTTGCTGACTCTATTGGGCTGCTCTGTGGTAAACATCTCTCGCAGGTTGTGTTGGTTCCCAGCTCTACGCTGTAATCATTGGCAGCGCGTTCGAAAGCAGGTAGGCCGATACCATAAAGCGTTGTGCAGAAGAAAGTGCATTGGGCATCCACTGCAGAAGGGAGTCAGGAAGTCGGGCCCGAACTCACAGATCACTTGATTAGCTTGAGGACCAAGACTTGTTCAAGTAGGCGTTGCTCGGGGACTTGCTGGAGGATTCGCCTTGGAAGTGATGATCATTACTGAGGGAGCTCCGGAGACGGTGAAAAACGAAGTAATGACTGTCGTGGGGGCTGGCAAAATTGCGGTAGAAGTGACGAGTGCTGCAGCGGCAGACCCCGAGACCATATAAGACGAAGTAAGGACCGTTGTGGGAACAGGCCCCGAGAAGGTGAAAGACGTAAAGGGGACCACCGCGAAGGAGACTGTAGAAACATTCAGGAATTTGGCTCCGTTGGATGACACGAAAGTTGCAAATGTTGAACCAACTGCAGTCCCACGAGAAAGGAATGGTAAGGCTTCAAGGACTGGTACTATAGCACTCGTCGACGCATTCGAAGTCGGACCGCAGATGGGCAAATATGCTTGACAGCTCGCCTCGTTCAGATGGGAAAGGCTGCTTTGTCCTTCGATGTTCGTTTCGTAACATTCGACGATGTTACCTCCAATGAAAAGGATTGTGCAAAGAAATGGACAGCGTTCAAGTAACGATGAATCGGTTGGGCATTGGTTGCACAGCAAAGGCTGGGGGCTCCCTATTTCAATTAAATCACAGATAAGGGTTGGAGCCAGGGTATTGATGGTTCGGCAGGTCGAAGCTGCGGTGAGGGTTGCCGTGAGAATTGCTGTGGCTATTTTATTTGAGAGGACTGACGCAGTTGCGTTTGGCGGCAAAGACGGCGATTGGTTCACTTAGCTGTTCGTGTTTGAGGTGCAAGCCGGTAGGCCTTGCTGGCATGAAGTCTGGCTATTGCCAAGAGCGCCGGTAAGGTCTGTCTCAGCACACTCGAGAAGGTCGTTTCCCGGTTGACCGGAGGGGATAGCGCAGAGCCATGGGCATTGCAGGAGGTTCAAGTTTGTCGCAACTTAGAACGAGGTCCACTCCCACGAAGTCCGTAAGGCTATAAACCGCGGTAGGTGCAAGTTGGTTGACACTAGTGCAGTTGGATGCCGCCACTGTGTAGTGTTTGCAGAAGAAGGCTTGACAAAGCCGTAATATTGGGGGACTGTGATGTGTTGGTGAGGAAAGCGTAGAAATTGCGAAGTACTTGCGAGGGACTCACCTGAGATAGCGAGATCGAGCTTGCACTGCTTGGGATGCTGCCATTGTTGGTGCTTATGGGCAGGAAAAGAACCGAAGTGGATGGTATGCTCGGAACATTCGCAGAAGTGACGGTCGGAGTGCTCAAAAGGTTTGCAAAGGTAATCGAAGGTAGGCTGAATGGACTAGGAGAGGTAGCGGTGGACACACTCACAGTGCTTGCCGAGGAGACCGAGGGTGTATTTAGCGAAGCCGCAGGATTAGGCGAAGATGTGCTCAGAACGCCTGTCGATGCAATGCTGCGAATGCCCAGCGGGTATGTTGAGGCAATAGTAGGTACACTCGGAATGCTTCCAGACGTAGCAGTAGAGATGCTCAGATCACTGATGGTGCTGACTGGAAGCGTAGGAGTAGTAGAGATACCAATTGGAATGCTCGGAAGGCTTGTAGAGCTGACAGTTTGGGCGCTCGGGAGGCCTGCAGCGGTACTCGTGGGCTCGACGTCTTTCGTCTTCATCGGACATGACCGTCAGCGAGGCATGATAACTAAGAGGGAAAAAGGCTCACCTGTGTAGCCGAAATAGCACAGACTTGGGTCGTGGCAGTGGTGAGCTGACCGGTAGTTGTATAAGAGTAATACATCTATTAATTGTAAGCGTTCTGTAACGTAGCGTTCTCCTCTGAAGGAGTAGAAGTACATACGTGTATACCGCCGGGCACGTGGACTTGGATCTCAAGCAGGCAGCCGCCACAGTCAAGTGATTGAGTTTCAGTCGTTGTAGGAGCGTAGAACGTGGTTGTAGGGGGGATCTGTACAGGAGCCTCAAAGAGGAAAAAGGAGACACATAGTGTTTTGGTAGGTTGCAAAGCCACTGCTTGATCCGCTGCTGAGACCGTTACAGCGGGTATAATGTCAGGTAGCAGTTGGCTGTGCACTGTTGTGGATAGCAGAACGATGAGCAATGGTAAGAAGCCGATAAAGGTCGGCATGGCTGTTGCTGCTTCTTATTGCTGGTTAGAAAGGAGACACGTTGCTGATGAGCTGAATTGCAGTGTCAATTTTAGGACGACTAGCTTGCCACTGATGAGCGTAAAGGACAGACGATGAAGACGTGTTGATGCTTGTTCTTATTGGGTGCAAACAAGAGACAATGATGAATAATCCAAGATTGTAGACAGCAGAGGAATGTTGTTGGGAAGGGAATTATCTTCACCACGGAATTGCCGCTAAGTCTGCCAAAAGAGGCAGGAACACTGCATCAGGATGAGGCATTGGGAAGTTGCTAGTAAGGAAAGACACAGCAGTCCAAAGAATCGAAATCGGCAACGCGATAAAGGTATCAGGTATTCAAATCTCGCTTTTTTGATGCTATCGATAAACGCTCTGGCAAGCAATACTAAAGACTACATGCTGAAAGCCCTCGTAAGCCACCTGCATCTAAGTCTACCCTAGAGCCGGGGCTTGCAATAATTAAAGCGAAGTGAAGACCAGCAAGATGACAACACGGGATGATTGCATGACATTTTGACAAACACCTGCCATTTAGTCCACCTCCTCCATCGCGCTCTCACCCTCAGCTGGCGCTGCGGTCTCCTCCTCAGCAGCCTTCTCCTCACTAGTCTCTGCCTCCTCATCAACGTTCAGGCCCAGTGATACGAGCTTGTGGATACGCTCCGCGAAGCCTGCGGGCTCCTCAATAGTGAAGCCGGAAACTAGGAGAGAGGTCTCGAAAAGTAGCTGGGTGATAGATTTGACAGTACGGTCGTTCTCGCCATCAGACTCGACCTTCTTCTTGAGCTCCTTGATAATATTCGACTTTGGCGAAATCTCGAAAGTCTTCTTTGATGACATATATGAGCTCATGGATGTGTCACGGAGAGCCTGGGCCTTCATGATACGCTCCATGTTGGCAGACCAACCGAATTGGCCGGTACGGATAGCGCAAGGCGCACCGACGAGCTTGTGGCTGACGACGACTTTTTCAACCTTGTCGCCGAGCACGTTCTTCAAGGCCTTTGCAAGACCTTCGTACTCCTTCTCCTCAGCCTCGCGCTCTTTCTTCTCCTCATCAGTCTCCTCAAGCTCGAAGTCCTTGGTAATGTCCACGAGCTTCTTGCCATCGAATTCCTTGAGCTGAGTCATGGCGTACTCGTCGATGGGGTCGGTCAAGAAGAGAACCTCGAATCCCTTCTCCTTCAGCGAGTCCAGGAATGGTGACTTTTGGACAGCCTTGAGAGACTCGCCGGTGATGTAGTACATGTTTTTCTGGTGCTCGGGCATACGAGTGATGTAGTCGGCGAGCGAGGTGGACTCCTCACCAGATTTGGTGGAGCTGAAACGGAGCAGCTTGGCGAGTGATTGACGGTTCTGAGCATCCTCGTGGATGCCGAGCTTGATGTTCTTGCTGAAGGCCGTGTAGAATTTGTCGAACTGCTCGCGGTCCTCAGCAATCTCGTTGAAAAGCTCGAGTGTCTTCTTAACGATATTCTTCTTGATGACCTTCATGATCTTATTCTGCTGGAGAGTCTCACGGGACAAGTTCAGGGGTAGATCCTCCGAGTCGATAACACCCTTGACGAAGCTGAGCCATTCGGGGATAAGGTCGGTGGCATCGTCAGTGATGAAGACACGTCGAACGTAGAGTTTGATGTTGTTTTTGGTCTTTTTGGTCTCGAAGAGATCGAACGGGGCGCGCTTGGGCACGAACAGGATAGCGCGGAATTCTAGCTGGCCCTCAACGGAGAAGTGCTTGACAGCGAGGTGGTCTTCCCAGTCACTGAAAGTCTGTTAGCAAATATTCTGACAGCTCTTGGAGCTGGTGTTACTTACTTTGACAGCGTCTTATAGAAAGAGCCATACTCCTCAGCTGTGATGTCTTGTGGGTTGCGAGTCCAGATGGGCTTCGTCTTGTTCAACTCCTCTTCCTCAATCTTGCTCTCTTTGACCTTCTTGGTCTTGGGCTTCTTCTCTTTCTCTTCATCCTCATCGTCTACCTCCTCGATCTTGGCCTTCTTCTCCTCGTCTTCCTCTTCTTCTTTCGTCTCTTCGGCGTCCTCATCGGGAACGTCCTTCTCAGTCTCTTTCAGGACGTGAAGGTAGATGGGGTAGGAGATGAACTCAGAATGCTTCTTGACAACCTCCTTGATTTTGCTCTCATTGAGATAATCAGTCTGTTAGTAGTTTCAGAGTCAGCATTGCCTTCATGAGATGTATAATGAGCAATGGGACATCTTTTAAGCATGTACTAAGAGCAGATGCTCCCGAAACATTTCTTGCGTCTCAAAAGACCTTTCCCAAGTGGGAGGAACTAAACCCAAAAGACGTACCTGCTCATCTTTCAGATAAAGGATGATCTTGGTGCCACGGCCGAGCTGCTCGCCCTCCTCGTCTTGGGTCAGGGTGAAGGTACCACCAGCGCTTGACTCCCAAATGTATTGCTCGTCGTCGTTGTGCTTTGAAACAACGGTCACCTTGTCGGCAACGAGGTAGGCAGAGTAGAAACCAACTCCAAATTGGCCAATCATGGAGATGTCAGCACCGGCGGTGAGAGCTTCCATAAACTGCTTGGTGCCTGAGCGGGCGATCGTGCCGAGGTTGTTGACGAGGTCCTGGGTATGATTAGCTGAAGTATTTTGTGGGCAACGAGATTGAGCTTACAGCTTTGGTCATGCCAATGCCGGTATCGCGGATGGTGAGGGTCTTGTTGGTTTTGTCTGGTATGATGTCGACCCTCAGATCTTTGCCTGAATCGAGCTGACTTGGGTCGCTCAAGCTCTGGTAGCGGACCTTGTCGATGGCATCCGAGGCATTGGAAATTAGCTCTCGAAGAAAGATCTATTGCAGATTTCGGAGTCAGCGTTGCTCTTTACGGCTAGAATATCAGTCGTGAGACATATTCGGGGAGCTCCCATTGAGCAAAGGCCTCGAAGACATATCTTGCGACCCAGAAAGTGAGGCAAGTCAGAAAATAACAACTTCATAAAGTACGCACCTCTTTGTTGCTATAGACGGTGTTGATGATCAACGACAGAAGTTGGCTGATCTCAGCCTAATATAATTTAGTAATCGCGTGTGTTGAGAGAGATAGGATATTGGGAGGTACCTGGAATTCAAAGGTCTCGCCAGCCATGGTTGCGGTGCTTATGTTGATCTGTGTAGAAGTCTATGGGGTAAGATGTCAGTGTTTGGTCTCAAGCAGGCTGTAAGGGCACAAGACGGGGGAAATTTGGGTTACGAAGGGCGTACATCTGTAGAGAGTTAGAGTATGGAATTATGAGTGGTTGCGGTAGAAGTGAGTTGTGGTGAGTTGGGAACTTGTAAATTTGAGATAGAAAAAAATGAAGTTTAGAGCTTCGCGGTACCTTAAAAGCCGCTAATTGGGTCTTCTAGAAGATTCCGTACCGTTACGTACCTTAAGATTCGCGACTAAGAGTGAATGATCAGCACAGTAAAGAACAAGAGGTAATTAACGGTAAATTACGCAAGGACCTCGTAGCTACCAAGGTTACCAAGAGATGAAGATGCCGGCTTCTGGTATCTTACTAGCATCAATTGGGAGGGGTCCTTCCTCTCCTCCTTCTTCCTTACTAGATGAAAAATGCAACCAGCATTGCTCTTCATTGCTAGGGCATGGTCTAAGTGATATGTTTGGGGTTTTGCTGTTAAACCAAGGCTCTCGAGACATGTCTTTCAACCCAACACATGTGTATAGGAGAGAATGACGTCGAAAAATACATACCCTTCTTCGCCTTCCTCTTCTTCTCCTTCTCCTTCTCCTTTTCCTCCTCGAGGGAGGCGGCGGAGGCGGGGCGGTAGGCTGCCCGGGCGGGCTTGATGGGGGCGGCTTGGGCCTAGAAGGGTTCACTGCCCAGTGGGCCAAACCGCCGAGTAGGCCACCCTGCTCTAAGTCCACCACTGTAGGTATTGATACCATATCTTCGCAGGCAAAGTTGTAGAAATTACTGATTACTACAGCTTTTATACCAACAATTTCATTCATACTAGTATGGTTCGTAAGTTATGATGACTCGACTGTCTATACCTAAGCGGCCCCTAGAGCTAGACCCCGGAGTAGGAAAATCAAAATCTCCGGGTACTCAGCTTGGCCCACTGGGCGGTTTGGCCCAATGGGCAGTGAACCCTTCTATATCACATTTCCGTCAGCTGACTCAATCATTGACACCACGATCACCGACGAGAGCATGCTAGGAATCAACAACGATAAAAAAAGTCGATCCTTCACTGACGTAACAAGACGGGCAATAGGGGTATTGAAAAGTACAGTAAGGGGGTGAAGCCATAAATTGCGGAGAACAGAAGGGCTGTCAAGTGTACGAGGGAAAGGTCCTCAAGCAAGGGCGGCAAGCTCAAAGCAATTGTCAATCGAAGGTTTACACAAGACGCTACTCGAAGATGAAGCTTTCACAAGCAGCATAGACACAAAATTGCGATCTCGAGGACGGGATTCTTCAACTTCCCAATCACCAAGCGAAGCATTTTATCAATGAGCTCCCTCTCCCAGTCCTATCCCGGCTCTTCCAATCGACTCTCTATAGATGTCCAGCTAATCGATGACGGACTCCCAGAATAACAAAGTGAAAATGGACCCGGCCCAAGAGAGGCAGGGGCCAAAAGATGTGTTGTCTTCAAAATGGGCCACCGCAACAGCGAAAGAGCTCACCGTACGGCTTGTTAAGCCAATCAATGCCCCGCTCCCAGAAGTTTAGTGAGACCTCGCCACCATCGCCTGTCAAACGGCCTCAGAAAGTCCCGAAATAACAATCTACCACAAAAGCATGGTCGAGCGCTTTACATCATTGCTACGACTGCAAAAGAGGTCTACCATCTATCAATTTAAACCTTACCACCTATATCAAAAACAAGGTCATCCCAAAGGCTCCATTGCTGACTCCTGGATCCATCCGAAGTACATCACCTACTGGAGCGTGACCATGCCCTCTTCTCATCCCATCATAGGAGTGGTCCCTACGAACTCGCATTGGTTTCCTTCCCAAAATGAGAGGCTATAGATATTCCAGCCAGTTTTTGACAGACTCGCAGAAGTATGAAGAAAATCTACCACCAGAGTCCTGCAAAAGTACGCCACATAGCTTTCGAGCCAGACACTCTCATACGCACAGAGATTCGGACACAGCTCGCTAGCGCGATCAAAACCACTAGCAACGACCACCCGGCAACCTCTGGCAATGAAGAGTAATCAGCAGTCTCAACAAGCGACAAACCAACAAACTAGCCCTGTAATTTACTGTTCGAACTACAGCAAGTAATTGAGAAGCATGGATAAGCTAGAAGGTTATTGGCTCGGCTCAAGTCGTCACTATTGGTGCCCACGATGCAACCACTTTTGTCGTTGGAGACGGTTATGAACGGAGCAAGGAAAAGAACTAAGCTGCCGCTCCCAAACAAAAGACACGGAGGGTAAAACCAAACACGCCTGGAATGCCTTCCTATATCGTGACCAATCTGGAGCCATCCAAATGAAGCTGATCGACAGCATATAGGCCTGCACCGAGTACAAAGTATACCACACGTTCAACGGGAGATGGTTTATAATCAGCAACTCTGCCTTTCTTGTGCGTCACTATCCCAACGATCCTACTTATGAGTACCTGCCAGAAGCACAGACCATCCCGCTAGAGAAGTGGTGGCCTCAAGATCTACCGTCCTTCTACAACCAGGGATACTCTCTGGTCTATCGGGCCTTACTCAAGCCAGCTTAATTTACCCTGTAGATCGGCAGAGATAGGTCTCGACCTTGGTCTACAAAAATGTGGCGGGACTTTCGGGTGCGGCGGGTGTGATGGGAATTGGTCTCTGAAGCCACCTTGCTAGCCTCGCCACACCCTCTTCCTACCATTCTCTCGCATACCAATGTGAAGGCTACAAGCTTCAATGTGCAGAATTCGGCTGCCATGTGGAAGGAAATGCCTGCGATGAAGCGATCAGAAACGTCACCGGCAGCATTGGCGAACATTTCCGCTTTGTCAATAAGACGAGCCGATCCATGAACATTACAAGTACCAAAATACTCCATCTAAGCAGCAAAAGACCAAGTCTGTGCAGGGCCTGGCCAATGAAAGGAAAAGAGTTCACGTGGAGAAGGGGCTGCGGTATCGAAGTTGATTACGATTACTCCTGTGCGTGTGGATCTGCCAGGGGAGAAAAAAAAACGGCAGTGTGTTTGTCAATGATCAAGTACGATCGTGTTGAACATAAATTATCGCAAAGGTCGACCCTAATGTCTGGAATAGTCAAAGAAATACTAGATGCCCTCGAGCATCTATGCTACGGTATCAATCTCCTAGCAAGCGAGCATCGAAGGAGAAACAGCGGTTCCGTGAAGAAGACCACAAACATCGTCAACACAAAATATACCTACCGCAAAGGATAGGAAACGCAGACGACAAGATCCTCAATTACTCAAGCTATTTGGAGTTGGATTTCATTTAGGTATTGATGAAGCATCAAATCATTTACTTCAGAATTTTGGCAGACTGATCCACCAAGTGCTCTAGTGGACATTTCGACTACACCAGAAGCGAGCCTACAAACAACACCTCCGAGGCCCCTTTACCATAAATTGTCACCCCCGAACTTCATTCCGCACGTACACCATTTTCCACCAATAATTGGCCAACCGTCCTATCATATATGTTCCTCCCTTAGCAAACGCTTCTGCAATCCAATTCCGTACTTGCTCCGCAGAGAATGACACCCAATTTCCCTGTATGGAAATCGATACAACTCCAAAACAGCGCACAAGATCCCACTTGATCCTATTACAAGATCATCCACGACTCCCTCCGAAGCAGTGAGCATAAACCATCAAACCATGGCGTGAAGGTGTTCATCAAACCCAAGATACACCTTACACCACCTGGCTCACCACCTACCTCACACGCAGAGGTATCACCTCCTTCGCCTGCCCAGTAGAAAGAGGTCAACTCACGGTTGAAGATCTTTAAATACGCTCTAATGTGCTATTCGGCGATCAGAGACAACCGTTGGCTGCAGATATGTTAGAGTCGGCACTACTGGTACTGCTCCTATCCGGAAGCTCTTTTAAAATGAGTCAATGCTAGGACATACATGATAGGTCGTGCTTGGGGCTCGGGAACTTGTATGTTAGGCATGATAACGTTATGGAATCTGATGAGAGAAAGATTGTAGAGGGTTGTTATTAGAAATGGAATAGAGTTTATAGTGAGTACAATGGTATAAAAGCAATGTATCTTTTAGATGACCAGATTTTACAGATAGTAGTTACTCGTACAAGACAGGATCTACAAGTAGACGAGAGAGCAGCGGGTACGAGTACTAAAGAAGTAAAGTGCCTAGACAAATACTCTATTAAGTACAAAATATAAAGGTAAAATATCTTTAAGCTAATCGATTTCTACAATTGGAGACCAGTAGTAACGAGATCTAATTCCCAAGAACGGGACTTGGAATCAGCGTTGCATATCAGTAAAATACTGGTTACAAGACAGTACTAAGCTTCACTCTTGGCAATTTCTGTACTTAGCTTAGAAAGAGCAACAGAAAAATGCAAGCTGAAAACTCGAGGCTATCCCGCAACCGGTATTACCTCTTCCAAACGAAAGCGAAAGGATGTTTCTCAGAGTCGTCATATAGTCTAAGAAATATTATGTTAGTAGAGAAGCTCGAAGGGCAGGGGCTGAGAACAGAGCTAGATATCAGGCTTTCACAAGGAGATAAAATAGGGTTTGGGATACACTACTCCTATAGTACCACCGACACCACTCAGCGCACTCTCAAACAACCTATTTGACGATACATTAATGTCCACTACGACCTTGTTTCAAAACCTTGTTCCAAGTGCCCCCGCAACCTAATTGGACGACTTGTCCGCTTCGTATAACCATTGCCAAGTACGTGTAATATAGCACTCTCTACAGTAATAATTGAACCCCTAACCCTAATCCGGACACCGTATCGACCCCGAGGGAAGGGTGGGCCTGCGAGCAGGATGTATCAACGTGCAGAGGCTCTCGGCGGCGAAGTAGAAGGCGTCGTAGAAGCTATTAAATACGTCTTCCATTCTAAATCGAGACGTAATATATCAAGTCCGAGATGCGCTACCAAGATCGCTGTTATATCGCGAGTACGGATAAAGCCTTACGGTAACGAGAGTATTCAAGACCATCCAAAAGAGGTCTTTATTTTACGAAGGCTCGAAGTAATCTACGAGAACCAATATTTTATTATCTTTTATCGTCGACTAATAGATTATTACGTATTAGAACCGATATAGAAGCGATATAAATATATTAAATAGAATAACTACCTAATTAATAAATAATACGGTAATAATTTATATTATATATAAAGAGATATATTTAGAAATATTTTACTAAAGTAATCTAGTAAGATAATTAAGACGCGCTAGGTTTGTTTTCAAAACGAAAGTATATATTTTATCTATATTCAGAGATCTACTAATTTAAAATCTAGATATATATAACGTCGTCGTCGCAGGGATAAGCTAGTAGCCGCACTGCTGGCTTAGTTGCTACGGCAACCGCGGCCACTAAACAACGATTTGGGAGGGGTGTCTCTGTAGCACGACCCTTGTTATAAGAATAAGGACGATACGGCGCGCGTTAGCTTACGCCTTTATCAAGAAGCTCCACTACATTCGCCTTGTCGTCACAAAGATTACAATTGGTATCCGTTTACACAATGGCCACCGCAACCCAAGACCGCTCGCCCTCCCCAGCGCCCCCACCACCCGCGTCTCTCACACCTGGGCCCCGCGCCACGGCCCTTAATAACATTTTCATGACCGCTCTCACGCATACCATACATACTTGCTCCTACGCCAATTTCGCAGCCTGCTTTCCCACACCGGCAAGGCACGCGGAAAATACCCTTCAAATCGTATGGAAGCAGATCATAGGCGGGATTGAGGAGAAGTCGAAGCGGGAATTCGAGGAGATAATGGTGGAGAAGGAGGTGGTAAATGGCTTGAATGAATTGGAGAGGTTGGTAGGCACTGCGAAGGCGAGGAGAGAGGGGGGTGGGAATGGGGTTTTGCCGAGTGAACCGTGAGTCTGCCTGTCTTTGACACAGCAGTGTTGGGGATTGTGAGGAACTTGGACTTGAAAATTTACTGATGTCTATCGCTATTCGGGTTGAAGCCCTCATACACTGCCCCCTCAATCCCTCTACCTAGCGCATCTGGCGCCCTATCTCGCTACTACGCAGGCACAGCTAGAAGCTGAATTGCGGACAGTACAAGCGGAGAATGAACAATTGGCGAAAGGAATTGAGCGACAGAGGGATGAAGAGGAGAGGTTGGTCAGTGGTGTGGAAGCAGTGATAGCCGATCTAAAGGGCGCGAATGCCGTTATGGGAGGCGTTGTTGAGGGAGGAGAGATCAAAAGAGAGGCTATGGAGGTAGAGAGCGGCATTGGGGGACGGATGAGAGAGAGTAGACTGTGATTGGCGATGAGATATGAGGTGATAATGATAGGTTGGGCGTCTGGAGTTGAGCTGCACATGAAAGACGGGAGGTTTTGCGTCAATGTGAGGACTTTTGGGTATACCCGATATACGATGGTGTGCAAACAAATACGAACCAAGAAACAATCAGAATTGGCGAAGCAGGCTGTATTGTCGACTTTCTGCACTTCACGCCTCTAATTGTTCTATGAGCTTAGAGAAATTCTTGGAATGGAAAATGGCTCATAGCTGAGGGCAAGCGCAGTGAGACAGCAAGCCTCCTTATTGCGAGTTTGTGATGGCGACGTTCCAATCCTTTTTGACGGTCATATAGATTGTGGTATCACAACTTATCGAGCAAGGAACAGTGAACGCGAAGTTGGAGAGGCGTCTCATAGCAGCCAATAGCCGTCCTGTGCAGTATATTCCTGAATGGAGTTGTCCTTGCCCAAAGAAGCTCCCGATGTTGCAGGTATCTACCTAAGCATCCGATCAACTAAGCTCCCTCATGGCACAATGAGCCATTTTGAGCGTGCGAAGCCACGGATTGAACGTGGGAAGATTAGTATATGCGGCTAATCGCGCCATGTATGAGAGTGAAAGGCCGTGAGCCAAATGTGCGAGGAGGAGCCTACGGGGCCGATCGAGGCAGGCTTGAGCGTGAGAAGCCACGAGCCGAACATATGAGGTAGAGCATGGTTGGACAAATGACGATGCAGCACCTCTCACTCATGCCGCTTCAGCGCGGCCTTCGTCCGAAAATAGAGTCAGAAAACAGCAGGAAAACTCATACGTCAGTTCAACAAAGCTGGATTTGAGGAACTTGGTCAAGTTCCCCAGGCAGTGTATAGTTGTGACATCCTCCGATGGTGTACACTAAGGTCAATCTTCAAGAAAGCATTCATAAACAGACTGCGTAAAACAAGATCTGCACTCGCTATTCCCATGCTCTGACCTTTGAAGACTGATTCATAGGCAGATCTAGCGACTGGTCCACGTTCAAGGATAATATGCTCTCATTTCAAAATAGAGCAGGTGACGCCTGAGTTGAAACCACAAATATAGGTACTCCAATACAAATAAGAGCGTAGAAATACGCAGCACTTCGAAGAGATTTGTGTTGAGATGAACGACTAATCCGCACATACTTCTCCACTGCGCCTCCCGCTGCATCATGATACTCGTCCAAAATGACGAATGTCCCGGTGTATGATGCTTGTAAGAAACAAATAGACACCAGGCCAAGAGCGCCTAGATCCACACAATCAAGACATTATCGTAGGAAGACTCGCTGATACTCAATATAGAGACAGTAATTATGCCTAAGGCTGCTGTAGAGGTAAAAACAAGATCCATAATGACCAGGACCCAAAATCACTCGAAGCGATAATAAGCTCGCGGTTGTGCTACGGCCGCGGTCGCTTGTTCTTTGGTATTGTCACTAGCCATACCAGCTTCTTGATCCGTGATTGCTTCAGCTTGGATACTCGACGCTTGCTCGCTTTGAACGGAAGAAGGCGATTGTCCGAGGTTGGAAACACCAATATTGTGCTCTAGGTTCTGAAGATCTGTGCCTGTCCTCCTGGGAAGTTGGGTCCCCGGTGGGTTGACTTGCTCCGAATCTAATGCTGAGGATACCGTTGAGGCCCAGTTGCCAATGCGTATGAGTTGATATTGATCTGTCTGAACTTAAAGCATGTGGCTGACAGATGATGGTGAGATATCGCTGTCATTGCGGACGCCTCTTGGAGTAAGTTTGCCGTCGAGACCTTTATCTTTGTCAACAATGTACAACAGCCACGTTACGCAGGCCCATCAGGTAGAGAATGAATCGGTGCCTACCCCAATCACACACCGCTGGGCGCTTCGTTGATGGATCAGGGGCTGAATGATAAGGGATACGCGTAGAGTAATCGGCGCAGAACTTTTTGGGAAGTAGAACGCGGACTCGCTACAGAATTTTCTCGTCACGTACCATAGTACTTCTCGCCAATACTCAAGATCGGCAGAGCCAATAAGACTACGGTAACGCACTGGCCGAACTCCCAGATATTCTCTCCAGAGGTGACGTCGACACTGTTGTTGCTCGAATCAAAGAACTCGCTCCAGTACCTTCGCGCGACGTAGAGATGACCGGTACCCCATACCAGACCAAATGCAAGCCAGAGAATCTTCTCGTTGTCAGCATCTAGAGTAGAGAGCTGCGGCTGGTACGACAAGAGGTCCAGCACACAACGACTAATCGTCTTAACTCCCACAGCATAGATTCGTAGAGATCCAGGAGAGCCCGAAGTGTCACATGAAGAACCTTATAACAGAGATACTTGATTCTCCATTCCTTCTTCAAGCACCCGCTCGGTTCAGGTGAGTAAAGCTGACGCCGAGCGTTGTTCAGCCTCGCTTTCAACTTAGTGCTCGGTTTGGTCCTCATCCATAATCTTGTAAAAGCAGTAGCTTGGGACGAAAGTTTGATCAGCCGCGTGAAGTATCCAAAGCAGAGAACAAGGATGGATATGACCATGGAAGGCGTCTGCGCCTGTGATACCGCGAAATAGCCCTGTGTAGACCGTGGGTTGAGCTTCCTGAAGTAACAAATTGCAGCCACTCCTCCCAAATTGTTGCCATAGATAAAGTAATTGGTTCTGTCCATCAGCCACAGCGCATCCCCAGTCGGTAGAAGCGCGATCCCAAGCATGACGACTGTGACTAGCATGAAGAAACCTCGCCAAACCCGAAGAGCTAGCACGAACTGCAGAGGCAGTATTACTCTCTTAGGACAAAATTAAGCGATGACGCATATACTGGCTATTATTGGTGGCCCAGCGCCTATTGCGGTCAGAGTCCTCAAGTGGGTCAAGTGAAGAAAACCATGCAAGGTAGACAATAATTTGCCAATGAAAAGAATAGAGGCCGGATGATAGTTGAGAAAAGCCACAAGCGAGGATTACTATGCCTGTGACGAGCTGTTGGTAACTGAACATAAGGATTGCATTGCGCAGTGCTGGCTCCCATTTTTCAGAAGGCGCGAAGCCTTGCCTTTTGCGTATAATCCGCAGGACGCCCCAGTCGATGGGGTTAAGGAATTGCTTGTGCACATAGCCCATACAATAGTGTACAATAACGAGTATCAACGTAAACTAGGCGCTGATTGTGAATCCAACAAGGACCTTGTAGACGAATGTTAGCTTGGGTACGCAAGAACGACGAGTACGTTATCACGCAAACAAGCGTCCTCCGGAATAATTTACCCCTACTCCAGATACATCGGGGTTGGACTGGCGGTCGGTCCTTTCCCTCAGGAACGAGAGGGCATGTACCATTCCAGCTGGTCATCATGAGGACCTAGTAGTCTACGAAAAGACTTCAAGCGCACGAGAAGAGATAGCCAGCGGTAGAGGAGAGGTGAGAGCTTCAAGAAAGCGGAAGGATGATGACCACGGAGTATTCTCTGAAGGTCGCACATCTCGCTCATCCCCACTCACCCAATAGCCTTGTCGTCTGCATTCGCCGCTTGAGAGACTGTCCAATTGGGCACGGATGTGCATCCCCATCTTACGCGCCCCCTGTCTATGCACGAACCATTTTGGTGCGCTTTGGGGCAGTCGATTTATGCCGTTTTCGAAGGCATCTCTCTCCACAACGACGCTATTCCAACTCCCATAATCGGTCAACATGCTTCAAATTTGACTTCGCAATTCAATGGTAGCAGCGAACTTGTTTTACCAAAGCCTTGGAAATCCGTACGCTTACGTTCTGTTTGGGAGCCAGAATAGCATTTATTGCAAAATTAGCAGCTTTATTTCAGCCTGTGGTCGCTTGATTTCTGGGTTGAAAGGAGTAAGCGTTGAGATTGTCGTCTCGTTGATATGGACACTCCACATGCCCGCAGTCCAGCGAGCTGCCAATGTTAGGCCAAGTCAAACTTTTCGATCTTGCGCATGCCTTGTTCGCCTAACAGACCCTCATCTCTCATCTCCTCCAAACCCGCCTCTACCAATTGTCTCTGGAGCTCTACAAGCGCAGACATTTTCTCCATATCGCCACCCAACGCCGCAGCAGCAGCCTCCTTGATTTCTGCTTCGGCTTGCTCCTCTGCCGCTCCTTCGCTCTTTGCTAGTTTTGCTGCACCACGAAAGTAGAATTCTCCATTCTTCACTAGTGTCGGGGCGCTTCTCATGGCAAGATCGTACTTGAGCGGTTCTTCGCCAAGCCGTAGACGTAGCAGCTCGCAGTCTCCTCTTCGCAGATGGATGCGCGGAAGGTTTTGAGCATCGGGTATTTTCGAAGCCGCTGTAAAGCTATCTAGGGCTCTCGTGATGTGTTTCCAGCACATGGCAGCTAGCGGTGCTATATCATCTGCCTGTGCCCGGTGCAAGAATAGTTGGATACTTGTACTGAACGCTAGGTAAGCATCAGCTCTGTCACAAAGACCTTGTGGATCAATTGTTAAATCTAGGTCCTGATGATTGAAAGCAGCTTTCAGCTCTCGCTCGTATGTAGTAATGTCAAGCCTGCCGCTTCGGAAAGCGGCGTCTGAAATGGCAGAGACGAATTTTGCCTTTGCGAGAGCTGCCTCATGATGGTGAGTACTGCTATCGGTAAAGGTAATGATTTTGGGTTGGAGTGTGTTGCGATAGTATTCGTCCATCCACGCAAGATCGTTCTCGTTCGTAATAGAATTAAGACTACAAATTGCAGTCAATGTATCCAACTGTGCGACCGCAGTATCAAGAAGGGTATCTTTCGTGATGGGCTCCTCAACAGACGCCCAAATTTCTCCTTCTGATGCATCTGAAGCATTGCCACTTACTTCACCTGTATCTAATTCATCAGCTTCTGATGCACGATCTGCGTCCTGTGCAGAACTTTCTTGTGCTTGAGCGAACTCGATTTCCTGAACGTTGAGACATCGTTGAAAAAGCTCAAGAGCTTCATGAAATAAGCGTAATGCTGCGTCTCGGTTGCTTTCGGACAGAATTTTGCCCTCGTTTCGGATTTCAGCGAGGCTTGTCAGCACTTGAGCGGTGTTGCTTGGCAATATCAATATCCAAATTGTGTCCCACACAATCGCCAAAACCTACAATAAGAGATCCGGGTTATCCTGATCTATCTTCAAAGCGAATCTGTGCGAGTCGAGGGCCAGTTGCAAGAGATCAGCTAGCGGTGTCGGTGAATGGGCCAACAGCCGTGGTTGCTGAGCCACCTCGTACTGCAGTCGAGCCCTGATATTCTTAGTATTCTACGGAGTAGTGTGAGGTAGATGGATCTGGCGTCCTACTTGTTGTAAGCGAGATCAAACGATTTTGCGAATTTCTGTAGGCCAGCATCGTAGGTCTCGGTTGCACGAAAGAAAAACCTCAAAGATTTGGCAGCGTCTCCAGCTCGCCATTTCTCACCAGATTCTTCGAAGTCAACTCCAGCTTATCAAGCGGTCAGCCGTGTCTCGTACATGAGAGATTTACACTCTCAGCTAGCATACCTGCAAGATATTCGTTTGCGGTTACTGGACCCTATAACTGCACCGTTAGTGAAGTGCTAGCCAGTAGATCCACCACTGAGGACTTGATGATGTTCTGCGAACCTCGGGCTTGCTTTTCTTCCCCACCTTGTCTTTGGTCTTCAGCAACTGCTTATGCTTCGGCATCCTCGCTGATATCACTCCAACGTCCCCCACACGAAACAATACTGCAGCCGATATTTAATAGCCTTAGCACAGTGTAACGTCGCTATTGCCGGATCTTGGCGGAGTATGAGGTTCAGCTATGTGTGAACTGTGTGATTGGACTACAAAGCATTTGTGGCTCGTAGTACTCGTAAGCCCCTTGTGGTAGCAAGATTTCCCTCTACCGCGCGCCCTAGCTCAAAATCAACGCCACGTGCTCTGGCAATTAGCGCAACGCTTAACCTGCCTGCTTCTGTTGGTCAAGACACCAACAACAACAAACCGTAGCCTACTTTACAGCAATTGAGCACTGATCTCCTGACCGTAACTGAACGATACTTCTCCCTGCCTTGTATACTCCCTTTTGAGGAGTAGTGAAGTGGCAATCAGCTCTGCGGAACGTGGTCGTTATCCGGAGGACAGCGGGTTTATGTGGCAAGGATCCTGCTCTACAACCACGGCAACCTTTGCACCGCCCAAGGCTTCCAATTCCTCCCTCCGCAGCTTTCCTGTCACCACATTTCCCTCAGCAATCCTCTCAGCAATCCTCCGTCTCACTACAAGTAACAGTTGAGTACAAGTAGCGACACTACACACAAGTCACCAACCTGACTCTCGTCTTCAGCTCAATCAATTAAGCTTCAATCCCTGAAATACTGTACGTCAGCTATCTCGCTGATCACACACCGGAGTGCGACGATCTCAATAAAACCTTTCATTTTATCCACGGGGACGTTTCCATCCCCAAAGCACAGTCCCCTTTGAGACTCTTCCCCCTTCTATCAACAAGAACATGGGTCGCAACAGCATGGAATCCTCGCGCCCAATAATGGCACCCAGTGTAGGTCTCACCTGCGCCTTCCCTCGTCAAATCCCTTCATAGCCGAGACGAAAGGACCCGAGCTGTCACACCATCTCTTCATATAGGCTTGTGCTAACACTGTTCGCGTTCAGGTTTCGTCGAAGCGTACTTCTAAGCGATTTTCTACATTTTCGGGCGCCCCATCGCTCGCAGCCACAGAAAACACCCAGCACACCCATGCATCATCATCTAACGGGGACTCACGGATGCAAGAGATCAAGGAGTGGACTCAAGGCTTCGATCGGCTAGAACAGAAGCGCCTACAGCAACAGCGATACCAGCCTACACCAGAAAAGACCGACAGTCTCAGTAAGCTGGCCTTGGGGGCAAAGGTCGAGCGAGCGCTTGGCCGGCGGATGACGGATCAGGATGCGACATTCAGGCCAAAGATGATGAGCGAGAAAGTAGGCGGAAGGTCAGTCACCACTGCGTTATAGGTCGGACATGCCCGATCTCACGGCTAGTCTCAAGGTCACGACTACGATGAAAGGAGGAATTGAGTTGTGAAAGAAGGTGGTGGGTAGATTGACAGATAACGATTGTGGTCGCCTCGCTTCAAGACCTTGCTCGATGTACATCAAAATACCCAGCATTTCCTTGTGTTTCAAAACACATCCGGCGTTATAGAGGTTAGTTGCAGCTTGCTCTTTTGCCAGCAAGGGCAGCCGCATGGCGCAATGTACTCAATCTTGCTACAAATTCAGCAAAGCAACAAGCTCAGCAAAACGGGTTGAAGTTGTGCACTTTGGCCCATAGCCATTGTTGTGGCGCGTGAATGCCATGGTTACCCACACGTGGTTGGGTTCTGGCTTTTCCACGTCTTCACTACAGGCTCCCACGAAAGCGCAAAAGATGCTCTGATCTCCTAAACAATTTCGATAGACCCAATGTTCCAGATTCCAATATAACTTAATACAATTAAGAATATAGACGTTGACCGAAAAGTCTATAGCCATTTTTCGTGACGCCTTACACTCTGGAGAATAGTCATGGGAGCCCAAGAACCTGCGTATTAGATAAAGCACGTCTAGTCCTTGACCTTGGTCAGTGAAATGGTAGAAATGCTTTACCATATGGACCATCTACATAAGACAACAAGATAATGGTCATCGTGTGCTTCTCCAGATTTGCGCTAACAGTTTGCTACGTAGGGGCTAACTTTTCTTTCTCGCCCACTTTAATCACAGTACAACATTCAGCTCACAATATCTGACCTATTGGGATACTTTTAATCTTCTAATAACTCCGGTCTCACTCTTGATCAGTACGCAACGCGAACCTCACACAGGCTTCCAGAAATCGCGTTTTCGGACCTTATCCCCACCAGAATTACGTCCTTTCACTTTTGTCATTTGCATTGATTGAGGCGCTGGGTGTTTCGTATCCATACCATTCAGTAACTTACTTGCAGCTTGTGCCTAGTAAGTTGTGTCACCTGTTATGTGTGCCTAGCTAATTGGTTGACAGACCGTGTACAAAAGCCTTTGTCAGTCTTCGAAACAAACAATTACAGAGCCTCTTGACCGTCATCTTGCCAAAGTCATATTCAGCGATACGCTACAAGTTATCTGATTTACGAAATATTACGCTATAGGTACCGAAGATGGCGACCGAGAACAAGACTGTGAACGGCAATTACGGTGCCCACCAAACATACGGCCAAGCCGAGTCCTACATGCCGTCCCAAGGATCCAATGCCTCCACCGGCTCTGCCACAGCTGGAGCTCCTGCTGATGAGGGCTCTAATGTCCGAGCAGGTACTCCCGCTGAGGCAACTGGTGCCAGCAAGCCCCCATCGAAGGATGAGGTTGGATGGTACTTCGTGGAGTCCTACTATACCACCCTCAGCAAGAACCCGGAAACTCTTCATGTAAGACACAACTCCAAAATGTATTCTGAAGTCCTTGAGAGGGATTTGTGGCTGAACTCCTCATAGCTTTACTACAATAAACGGTCCCAATTCGTCTGTGGCGTGGAGGCTGAGAAAGTGGACGTCTCGGTCGGACAGAAGGTGGGTGCCACTCTTTGCTTGTACGGGAGGTTCATTGCTGATCTGTCTTGCAGGCCATTGGCGAAAAATTAAAGGAGCTCGACTTCCAGGAGTGCAAAGTTCGAGTGTCAAACGTGGACTCTCAAGAGTCGTACAAGAGCATTGTTGTCATGGTCATTGGAGAAATTTCCAACAAAGCAGCCGCTCATCGCAAGTTCACTCAGACATTCGTACTCGCGGAGCAACCCAATGGTTACTTCGTTCTCAACGACATGTTCCGCTACCTTCTCGAAGACGAGGAGGAGTCCTTGGGGAATGGACTTGCTGAAACGGAAGAGCCTTCATCTACTTTACCCGCTGAGCCCGAGGCTGAGGCTCTGACTAGCTCTGCCGATCCTGTACAGCAACAGCAGGACGTCGAACAGGTTGACAAGAAGCTGGAAGATGAGGTTCTACACAAGTCTTCCTCAGCTGACGAAGTCCCAACCAAGGAAGCTTCCGCCAACGGCTTTGCGGCTCCCGAGGCAGCTGAAGTCAACAATGCCGAGGACGCGCCTGCTGCTGCAATCAATAAACCAGAAGAATCTGAGAAGGATGCAGCATCAGCAGCTGTCGCAGAAGAAGTGCAGCCAGAGAAACCACTTGACCCAGAACCAACGCCAGTTGCTTCTCCCACCAAGCCAGCCAAGGCAGTCCCTGTCGAGCCTGCTGCACCAGCTGCACCAGCAAAGCATGCGGCTCCCAAGACATGGGCGAACTTAGTTGCTGCTAACCGCATCGCTGCACCCGCTGTTCCCAATAATGCTCCGTCTGCGAGGTCTACACCTCCAGCTCAGCCCAAAGCTGCCCCTCCTGCTACGAACCGATCGGTCACACCGCCCACATCAGCAGGGGATGAGTCGCCAGCGAAGACGCAGCAGAATGGCAACGCTGGCTGGCAAATGGCTGGCTCGGACAATAGTAAAAAGCAGGGTCGCCAACATGCACAGTCTGTGTCCGGAGGCCAAGGCAATGTCATGGCATACGTCAAGAACGTTACTGATAAGGTCGACGCATCTATCTTGAAGTCTACACTGTTGCAGTATGGAAAGCTACCCTACTTCGATGTCAGCCGTCAAAAAGTATGTCTCAGACTCCTACCTTGCCCTCTTCCGCAGTGCTGACTCTTGAACAGAACTGCGCCTTCGTTGAGTTTGAAGACCAGGCTGCGTACAGCGCGGCTGTTGCTGCCAATCCCCATCCCATCGGCGGCGAACAAATCTATGTGGAAGAACGCCGACCCCGATCCAACGCTTATGGGGGCAACTTTGCTGGCAGAGGTGGGATGCGTGGTGGCCGTGGCGGCAGTGAGGGCCGCCCAGGAAGCCAAGGACGTGGTGGCTTCCCCAAGGACGGCGGACGCGGTGGCTTTGTCCCTCGTGGAAGGGGTGGCACCACAACTCCAAGGGGCCGTGGTCAACCCCAGGCCGCATGAGTGCGACCAATGACATCTCCTGCGACTCGATGCTATCCAGAACGACGGCAACACAGCGAACGTCGCTCCAGTTGAGGTTTGACACACAAGGTCTCGTCTACCTCGTTGGATTGGATCATCACTTCGATCACCATCTCGATACTAACAGTGTACCCTACCCACACTAAAGAATTCGTGTCATCTTCTTTTGATAAGGCCAGGAAAAGTACTAAGATATCAAGCCATCGGTGCAAGCGTGGCCTTCTTGTTTCTCTCTCTTTACTTTAGCATAGCGAATGCGGTTAAGAAGGCTGTGGGTTATTATTCCTCACCTGTTTGTATTTGATCACGATTCTCATTTTACATACAAAGCGTCACGGGTTTCAAGATATTTCATGCCTTGCAAGACTCGGTCGTTACCATAATCAGTTGGTCATCTATGCTGCAGGATAAGAGAGAGTTGTGGTCTGCTTGGAAGGTTTCCTGTTGACATTGACATGGCTAAGTTCTAAAGTGTATATAGTATTAGATCCTCTTGAAGGACAACACAATGAATCAAGAAAATCATACTGCAAGACCTTCGAATGACCCTGAGTAATTATACAACATCGTCACAAATAGTTGCCCGCATCCCAGTAAGCACGTGTGATCGAGGGTCATGATTACCTTATATTTGTGTTGCCTAATTCGGCTAGATGAGACCTCCACTCATTATTCAACACCCCTACAAGTCCTCCTTCGATCATCTTCAAAAACAGAAAGAACCACTCTGCTAAAGCTCCAAGTTTTCCTCAATTTCCCACGCAAGTCTGCAACCTTCACCAAGTAATCGCTAGGAAGTGGGGCGAAAGAGGGGCATTGGAGACTCGACACCCGGCACGCTTACAAGATCTTAGACAACGTTCGAATGCTACCTTGATACCGGAACCTATTCCAGTACAGCCTCCTTGTACCAGATGCGACCATGCGGCCAGCTAGCGATGTCCTTGGAGGACGCCCTCGCAAGGACCTTGGCCATACAAACCCCGCCCCACCCCTCGGTCATAACACGATAATGCCAACGTCTTTCCGTATGGCTACAGAAAAAGAAATAGAGGGCTCGTCTACAAAGGCGTCGGAATCAAGGAGTGACAGCAACTATGGAGTCCAAAGCTTGCAAGACACAATATACCAAAGCGCCTCCAAAGAGACCAGTCAGGACGGCGATGATGCAGATGACAATGATGCAGATGACCTAGGCCGCCGGCGATCTACTCTCAAGCCAAAGCCGAGCATACATACCCGAGACGACTCGCGAGAGAGTATCAAGGCCCCTCAAATAAACACTGGCGACTCATCACCATCTCATCTCAGCCAAGAACGCCAATCACCACCCAGCATGTCCCAGTCTATGGCCTCTCTGGCTTCGATTTCCCTAAACTCTCAAGCTCCTCTATCGTCGCCACCCAGCAGCCTGAAGTCGATATCGAACCGCTCTTTCAGGCAGTCGGATGAAGAATCGATAGACGAGGCAAGTCAGGCGATCGTTTCAAGCGAAGAGGACGAGTTTGAGCCACACTCCGAGATTACGGACAGTGTACCTCAACTTGTTATGCCGAGTATCAAGATGCCTAGTCGGAGACCATTTACGGAGCGAGGGAAGGGCATGGGAAGATTAAAGGTGCTCATTGCTGGAGATTCTGGTAGGCATATAACGTCTGGCAGTGTGCATTGGAAGCAGAGAATGCTAATCATCTTGCGTAGGCGTCGGCAAGACCTCTCTCATCAAGTCTATTGTACAGACTTGTGAGGATATTGTCCACGTCGATCCATTGTCACCGAATACACCTTCAATAAGACAGCTCTCCGAATCTAAATCCAAGAGCAAGCAAGATAACCCTAGCGTCAAAGCAACTAAGAGTATCACAGAAGTCTACGCCAGCACCAAGCCTTACCCTTCGTGGTGGTCTGACATCGAGGATATGAAAGTTTTGCGAAGACGGAAGAGCATGGGGGACACTGTCCTTGAACGAAATCTGTGCTTTGTCGATACGCCAGGGTACAGCAACAGTATTTCCAGAATGGAGAGTATGCAGTCTATCCTGGAGTATATCGAGCTACAATTGACCAAGCCATTCTCCGCTCCCACGGCCAGTGAAGGTGATATCGCGGGTCTGCTGAGCGGAAGTGGTGGATCTCAGGTCGACGTGGTTTTCTATCTCGTGGCGCAAGGTATACAACATCTGCTTCGGATCCGGGATATGCAAATATGCTGACTTTGCGTCTAGAACTCAAAGACGAGGACATGGTCTTCCTTCAACGTCTAACTGCAATTACTAATGTCATCCCCCTCATAGCCAAGTCAGATACGCTGTCTCTCGAGGAGACTGAGATGCTAAGACGCTCCATCGATCGACTACGGCATACGGAGATCAAGCTGTTCTCATTCAACTCTGAAGCTACTCCTAATCGTCCACCCTACACAGTTTGCGCTGCAACCTCAGACGACGACGACAATATGGATGCTAGTGTTTTAATGTCTCCAGACTACGTGCAACCACTAATTCCGTCCCAGCTTACTACACTAATACGGCACGTCTTTGACCCTGATAACGTTGCATGCTTGAGGCACTTGGCAGCAAAGAAATTGGTCCGAGCGCGAGGCTCCAAAATCTTCTCTATGCCAAACTCGTCAATCACCACCATTTCTTCTCCCATACGCCCAACCATCTCTCCAAGATCAAGCACTGCTCAGACCATCGCCCCTTATATTACTAACGTATCGCCCTACAACCAAGCTCGTATAAGCGATCACACCCAACAAGAAGAGAAGCTGGCGCAAATCAGGCTGGCGAAGTGGGCTGGAGAGCTTCAGAGGAGTCTACAGAATGAGCGCGAGAGATATGAGGCAATAACTCGTGGAGAGCGAGCTGTTTGGCTTACGGAAAAGCTCGGTGAATGTAATAATGACGGTGCTCTAGTAAGCACTCACTCATCGTTAACCACACCCAGCGTGAAGGGCCTAGTGCCTTTGAAGCCGGAAGTTGTACGGGTATCAGGCCACTGCGGTCTACTGGACGCTGGTGACCCACTGGGTCTACTACGATGGAACGAAGCTATGAAACGAAGAGGATGGATTGCTTTCCAAATCATGGGCACATTTGGCGTCGTTGGCGCAGTGGCTATGTGGATCGTAAAAAGCTGGGGAGAGAGCGAGAGCTATACGACATGGACATGGGAGTGGCTAGGAGGAAGGGCATGATACCGCAACCTTAGAGTTGCTTTTACGATTATCGAGATACCTTATACATTATGATGGTGGCTGGAAGACTGGCATGGAATTGGGGCAGTAGCTCTTGGCGTGGCATTTTTGTAGCTTTGATAGCGAGTCTCAACTGGATTTCGATCTTGAGGATCCGTGACTTTCGGGATCCTCCCCCTTGAGTGCCATACTTGAGGATTGTGAACCTTTGAATGACCGCTGATCGACAACTACTAGGTGGAGGGGCATACCGCAAGCTTGGATTTGCTTTTACAATTATCGAGATACCTCATGCATTATGATCGTGTTTGGGTCTCTGGGATGGAACTGAGGCATTAGCTCTTGGCGTGACATGTTCAGTCAGTTGTATGTATTGGTGTATTAAACTATAAATACCGCTAATGTATTTTTGATAATTTTCGATACAAACGTTTGCTCTGTTCACACAATTCTTTCCTCACATTCATTCCCTTGTCCGTAATAGATATCCTTTTCCAATGACTCGAGGAGCCTGTTTTTCACAATAAACTCAGTCCTGGCAGATCATACTTGCTGACGAATGGTTCAGCCTGTACAGTTGCGAGATCTTAGCAGTCTATTTCACTCTTGCAAGACGTTCAGGTCTGTTGTCGAGTCATACATTTAGGGAACCCTTGAGCTGAAAGCGTTATTACGGTTGAATCGCCTGCCATCGCTAGAAAACCCTTTAGCCAGGAATGGCAATATCAATGGATCTCACGTGAATTTTCAATGTTTACATCTCGCGTTTAGCCTGCTCCAGCAACACTACACCAATCTGGGATCTTAAAGTAATTACCTAGCTAACAGTAAAATCTTGCGGGTCCAACAAAGAAATTTACCCGTCACTAGCAGCGGAAAAATTATTGCGCGGATACCGATATATCTCAACAACCAAGAGGTCTGCGGTAAGACACCTCTTGACGGAATCGTAGAGAAGAAGCTAATATAGACTATACTTAGCGGTTTTGTAGGCGAGTGAATTCTGGTCGTAAAGATATCGAGGCTAGAAAATAGCGTTCGGGAAAAAGGTGCATGGCGTATATCTCAGTTTCTGAGGCGTACACCTCAAACTTGTGATTGCGATTACTAAGCGCCAAGAACATCAGCCTCGCAAAAACAAAGTCCTGTGGGATCCGAATAAAACATGTTCACCACTTCGACTATTCTTAGTGGTGCATCTTCCTATCATACCGTGGCCCTATCATATGCGTCGGATTGTTCATCGCGACACGTCTCCTGGACTACGAATATTTCATTGGCACCTATATAACAAACATGTTTCTTACCGCTTCTGGGGAATAATTCAGCTCTTGAAGTCGTTCCCATTTCGAGAGGCAATATGCTAACGGCTGACGTAGATCAGGCTTATATTGGCCAGCCGTTGGGACCGAGACTTACAACATATTAGGACTGCTGGCGCTCTGACTTGGCACACATGCCTTCTGGAGTTCTGATATTATTCGTTGTTGGTCGTACGATTCAGTTACCTTGTCTAATTTCACTCGACCATGCTCTTTACTGTTGCGGGAATAAGGGTCTTAAACGTTAAGGTTCTTTGTTGTTGCTGGGTCTGGGGCAAAAGGTTCGACAACTGCATTTCTTTCGTTCTGCTGTATGCAGGCACAAAACGATGATGAAAGTCACAGATCGAAGATCTTCAAGACTTGATGACTTTTTTTATTTGAATGTACTCTTCTTTCTGGTTTCGTTCGATTCGATGCCAAGTCTCATTGGATCGTTTTCGTTTGCGCCATGCAGAGACAAGACAAAGGGAAAAGAACGTCAGAAGCTGGGACAAGCAAAGCATCTACAGCGTTAGGAATAATGGACGATGCATTCAGCGCGAGCTAAATCATACTTAAAGTGATGGGACGTCTAATATGCAAAAGGTAACGGAGTATTCCTCTACCCTGTCCTGCCGTCATTTGTTCTGCCCTTTTCACGTAATCCATACCTTACACAAGTCTACAAGCTATGTTCCGCAAGCCGTCTCTCCCTTTTCGACGTTTCGCAAGCACACTACACGCTAACCGGACTTTCACGCACCACCTTAGCAATCGCTACTTCTCTGCAGGTACCGGAAGAAGTACTGCAACCTCGCCATTGAACTCGAGTAGACAATTACGCGACGGCGCACACCCCGAATCGCTTACTGGCCCAATTGTAGGCTATCGACAACTCTTGCCGCTGATAGAGACAGCTCGTTATAGTACCAAACGCAGCACCGGTCACCAGCCTGCCAAAAAGCAACAGCCAACCCAAGAGCAAGGGTCCTCCAAAGAGCAAGGGTCTTCCAAACAGCAAAACCATGCCACTCTAACAAAGCATGACAAGGCCCTTGCCTACACACGATGTCCAAAATCCGGCGCCATTGCTCTCCAGGAACAGCTTTTCACTCCCAAAGTGGTAAACTATGGGTTTGGCCGTCTTTTGCCTAAAATTGGCCGTCCCGATCATGAGATGCAGCCGATTCATTCGAAAGCTATGCAGAGATGGCATACCTCAATGCGCCACATACGCTCGAAGAAGCTCAAGCGAGATTTCGATCTCCGGCATGAGGCCCGAATCTTCGACGATGTCTTCTTTTGTGCATCTTTGCGTAAGCGAATGACGGTGAGATGGGCAGAGGGCAGTGTTGATGAAGTAGGCTGGGATGGCAGAACAACATTAGCACCAGATGACAAGGGTAGAAGGCGAGTCAAGATCGAAATAGCAAAACCGACGGATCAGTACTGGACAGATGCCACTGTTCAAAAGATTTTGAACGCATTGTTACGCGAGATGGTCGACTCTTCCTTTCTGCTGCGATCATGTGTTTGTTTATCATGCCAGCGCCGAATGGTGAAGGTGATGAAGTTTCGAAAAGCCGGAGGACCAGATCCGTCTGTGGCGAAGCTGCGCGAGGCCGTGGAGCAAGTAGCGAATCATTTTCTCGCTGGCTTCAACGATCTCTGGCGACTCTAGTATGCAAGCGATATGATACATCTTTGAGCGATTGGGGAAAGACAGGATAGATGGAAAACAATCTCTGAGCCTAGCGAAACAGACTGTCAGACTTGGTCAATCTTTTTCCGTAATGAATCATTACAGCCGAAACCGATCACACAGACTGTTCATTTTGTTTGACTGTTTGGATGTCTGCGTCACCGCAAATTGATGATCGAGCGATGATTTAGTGTGTAAGATGCTCCTTCCCTAAGATAAAGCGCCAAGTCATTTTCATGCGCTCGACTTCCCTTCGACTCTTGACTGAACCGTTTGAAGTCCTTCAACTCTTCATAGTAAACATCTTCGGACTACAGAAACATCTTTAAAAAAGAGAAAATATCTTTAGACAAGCCTGCCGCTGACCAGACTTCACCGAAACAATCCACCAATCCTGCCTCGCAAGATCCTTCCCAAATATAAGTTGTTCATCAAGATATCATGGGATCCGCTCAATCCACCGAACCTATTGAAGAGGGTACGTTTATACGTCGAAGTTTGCCTCAGATACAAGCAGCTGATCATCCCCTCTCGCACAACAGGCGGATTGCTCCCCTTGCAGGCACCTGAAATCCCAGATACCGCGTTGCCACCAACGGGCGAACTCTTTTCTAACCAAAGACTCACCAATTGCAAATCCTTTGCCAACATTTTCTTCACCTGCGAAATACTGGGCGGGAAATACACGGCCTGCACCTTCCTCACATGCGGCATATCCGGTGGAAGCATCACAGCCAGCAATCTCAATGGATGTAGGATTTTTGGAGTGGAAACGCTGGACGGCTGTAATTTGACTGATTGCAGACTACTTGGGAAGTCAGTCTTGAGGGGGTGCAATCTCGTTGGCTGTCGTCGGAGTAATACTGACAAGGGCATTGGATGCAATATGGTCGCTTGCAGTGTGGATGATGCGGATAGCGATGGATCTGGGACGAGTGGGGACAGCGATGGATCTGAGATGGATGGGGGTGGCGATGGATTGGGAACGAATGGCAATACCAATGGAAACGGTAATACCAATGGAAATGGCAATGTCAATGGATCTCACGTGAACGGGCGTACGGAAGGGTAGTCGCCAACCAGTCCAAGGCTTGAACATGGGTCGAGAGGTCGAAATTTGGGACTACAGCGAGTGTTAATGGAAACCTGGAAGCGGAAAAAGGCAATGTCTGCTTGATAGCTTAGGCTTGGGACGTGTATCGCGCAGCATAAATTGATCACTGGGACATCATGCGAGTCTTACGGGCAGCTACCTACCATCCATGAAGCCAGTACGCAGACCATTTCTTATGCCAATCACAGTCAACTACCCCTTCTGGTTCGTCAAAGACCATGTAGCAGCCTAGGCAGACGCCCTTCTCGTAGTCGTCTACCCGGATACTGTCCAGGCATCCGAAAATCTGGTTCTTGATCCCGCCCGTCTTGCCTCGCAAGCTCATGTTCTTCCTATCCCTGAACTTGTTGTGGAACTTGTGTATTGGCAGGATAGTCAGACAGGAGTAGCAAGGCAAACAGTCGTCCACGATAAGGAAGTGGAATTGGATCTCAAATTGTACGAGCTGAGTCCCCACACGTAGAGCCTTGCAGTACAGCCAAGGTCTCGTTCGTTCATACTTGAGGTCCGTGTTGTATTAACAGATCAAGTCCCTCAGTGTAGAACGATGGGTGGTTTACTTGTTTCATGATTTTGTTCCGTAGGAGCAAAAAAGTTGGAAATTAAGGTGCGGCTGTGGTAGCGTGGGCCCCTCGGCCTTCTCGCAGGGTGGTCCTCAATTTGGCCTAGCTTCGGGTACGTGAATCGTGTCTAACTTAGATTTCTTAGCCCCCTTTCGGACCAAGATCTTCCAATATGTTGTACTCATCTTGAAAATGGTGATCTTACTTGGCCGCACAAGTCTACCACCAACTCCCATTGAGTCTTAGAGAGTTCTACCGCCAACGGTTGTTTCACCACCACTAATGGCTCCCACTTCTTGACGAGGGATCCGACGCAAACGCCCTTGAAGCGCCTGGGAACACTGGGACCCCGGCGACTTCACTCCTCGAGTACTTTTTCGTTACCGACACTCCTACATAATGCCTCTGGCACGATCGTTGCGAAGAACGAGTCCTATAACTCTGGTGCTGGCGGCTGTGCTATCAATTGGCTTCCTGTTCTTCATCTTCTCCCCTGGATCGAATTCAGACGCAGTCTCGACGGCCAAACGAAAACTCACAAACGCAGCCGCTCATCCGCTTTCACCACCTACCGCACCGTTTGTCAAACAAGACGCTTCGTTGGAAAAGAATAAGCCCCCACCAGTTGTCCACTACCACCTCAACAATGTGACAACTACAGCCGACCCCATTGGCAACCAAGAGACCGTCCTCATCCTCACACCTCTCGCTCGATTCTACCCAGGCTACTGGAACAATTTACTGGCCCTCTCATATCCACATTCTCTCGTCGCGCTTGGCTTCATCATTCCCAAGACGAAGGAGGGCAATGCTGCTACAGCAGCTCTACAAATCGCCATAGCGGCCACCCAAACCGGTCCAGAGGCCAAGCGATTCGCTAGTATCATCATCATGCGCCAAGATTTCGATCCACCATTGGTCTCACAGGATGAGGCAGAGCGCCACAAGAAGGAGAATCAGAAAGCTCGGCGAGCAGCGATGTCTCGCGCTCGAAATTCCCTACTATTCACGACCATCGGACCTTCTACATCATGGGTACTCTGGCTAGACGCGGACATCATCGAGACTCCGCCCACATTGATCCAAGATCTTGCATCACACGACAAGCCAGTTATCGTCCCTAATTGCTTTCAGCGATTCACGAATGACGAGAGCAAGCCTGATACTAGACCTTACGATTACAATTCGTGGCAAGACAGCCAAGCCGCTGCAGATATGGCGGCGAACATGGCGCCCGATGATATCATCCTCGAAGGCTATGCTGATGTTGCGACATACCGCACACTGATGGCAATGTCGGCGGACAAGTCTGATAACCGGGATCAACGGGCTGTGATACCTCTTGATGGGGTTGGAGGAACAGCTTTGTTGGTGAAAGCCGAGGTGCATCGAGATGGTGCCATGTTCCCACCGTTTCCCTTCTACCATCTGATCGAGACCGAGGGATTTGCAAAGATGGCGCGGAGATTAGGTTGGGGTTGTTGGGGTCTACCGAATTACTTCGTAAGTTCTAAATCTCAAAATACGCGCGATTAGGCGAATATAGTAGCTGATTTTGGCGTACAGGTGTATCATTATGACGAGTAATCTACGGCGTAAGATTGACTACTTCTTTCTCATTGGAGGTGTTTGTAATCACACCAGAATATTTTGATTCATCACTCTGCAGCGATCTTTTACACGTGGCAGCATGGCGGCATTTGGCGTTACATGGGGCAGTGGAAAGCCACCTGTAGGAAAGGCTTTGGTGTATGTCATACAACTTGGGAGGAAACAGATATCTAGAAACGTCAAATAATATTGGTTCAAGAATACTGCTACAAGAGGAAAGGGTGCCCCGTATGTGCAATGCAATGGCCGCTGTAAGATGCTATCCTGTAGTCGGGCCTTCTTCCTATGGTAATGCAGGACTGTATCGTCCTCTTCCTCTTCACCTACTTCTCTCAATGTCATATCGAGAAATCAAAAGAAGTTTTAGGCAGGATGTTTCTCTATCTACTAATTATTGTGAGGTTACTCTATCCTGCCCAAGGGTGCGAGACCTTGACCTGATGATTCCCGCCAAACGATAGATCTCCCCAGACGCCTTGCTAAACCTTCCCCAAGCTCCCAAAATGTAAATGCATAATCATCCTCGAATCGAATATCATATCATCGTTACCCCTCCCCTCCCCTCCTCTAATTTTCAGTCCCACATCATCCCTCCCACCTCCTCTCCCCACACCAAAACCGCACCAACCCCTCCCCACCAACCCTATCCCCCTGCTTCAGCAATGCCGCAATATCGACATTCAGCGGACTATCCACCTCCGGATACGCCAACAACAGATGCACGGCCTCCAACGTAGACGTAAGCGTATAAGCCGGCGTCCACGACGCTTTCAGCAAATCCAAACATATCTCCCCAGTCTGAAAATGGATATTGGGGTGGCAGATTGGCGTGAGGAATCTGATGGTGGGGGGGGCGTGGGGATATGAGGGAGGGATTTGGATGTCTAGTTTCCAGAGGCCGGACTCGTAGGCTGTGGAGGGGACGCCGCGCATGATTGCTTCCCAGTGGAGGAGGTTGGAGGCGGAGATTGGAGCGAGGGAGGAGAGGATGGGGGAGGGGTCGGTGATGCTGGTTTTGAGCTCTTGGAGGAGGCGTTTTGTGCTGGGTGGGGTGGGGGAGCGGGAGGGGTTGGCCATTGTGGGGGATGGGGAATGGAAGACGATGGTTTGTGATGGTTGGATGAGCGGCCTAGGCGTGGGAAGATTGTGTAAATGTGACGCGATGACGGTGTTTTGGTTGCGAGGTGAAGACGGAACGAGGCTACGAAACCTCGGCCGAAAGAAGCTTGGCATTTGTGGAGCTAGCCTTACACTTTAGGAGGCGAGTTTTGGAATTTGAATTCTGACATTGACTCTCAAGTACTCCATAGTAATATCTTCATTATGATGACTCTAGTCAAATGGTATCCTTCTGAACCTATCTGCATCTCCTTTCTGCTCTTCTTGCGCAGCAGCAACGGTGCTAGGGATCTTGATGCCGCAGCAGTCGCCCCACACATCGTCTCTGTGGACATGCTTGACGCCATCGTCAAACAACGAAAGCTCTCCGCCCACTTGTTCTTCACTCTCGGGCGCCAAATCAGTGGTGGCTTCTTTACACATCCCTTCTGCTGCTGGTACAAGGCTTCCAAATAGGAAATGCTGCATAACAGGCAACTTGCCCAGCACTTCTTTTATAAACATTCTTCGCATACCTTGCTCGACCTTCTCCCAATTTTTGGCGCCTGAAATGTCGTCAAGCATCGGCTGCGTCCATTTCAATCCTTTCACAGTCTTCGAAGCCATGGTAAACCTCACCATATCCAGGTAGAGGTACTCATCGCCCTCCTCTTCCAGCACAAGCTCGTTGTGAATACTCAGCGGTCGGATGTATGGGTGATGCTGAAGCTGCGCAGCGCCAAACAGGAAGGGTAGAAATTGGTAATCATCGAGACCCCAGACGCCATGCGATCCAGCAGGCTCGAGGTAGTATGTGCTCTGTATCTTCCGCAATAGCCTGATGTATCTGGGAAATATCACGAGTGTGAGTGCTGAGAAGGTATATTGAGGAAGCGCAGAGAGTTGGTAAAGGCATAGAAGCCAGATGATAAAGTTGAGCTCGTGGCCGGAACCATAATCTATGCGGGCACGATTACCGAAAGAGTGGTGAAGATAAGTTGAGGTTTCGATTATAGCCCCTTGCTGTGGGCCCAAGCAGATCTTTTCGTGCCACTCATAACTTCGGGCTGTTACCGAGTCGAGGAATTGGCGAAAGGCAGGATTTCCGAAGCGTGAACCACCTTGATCGACGGGTGGGCAAACGTTAATGATATCTTCTATGTCGTCTAATATTCTAAGAATTGATTTGAGGTTTGGGTGCGCTGAGGAGAGGTCGATGGAAGAGATTTTTGTGTCCGCGGCTGAATCCGAGAGGGAGAAGACGAAGGACAGAATAAGGGTATATGTGGGTGACGAAAGGAAGAGATCGTGATCACGATGAGATAGAAGACGGCGAGTGGGCTCCGTGAAACTGTATGTGGAGAGTGGCGGTGGAAGTTGTAGTACAGGAATTTCTGGTACTGGAAGGGGATTCTCTGGTAGGGAGGCTTTCTTCTTGCGTGGGATGAGCTTGGGGAGGTTGTTACGTTGGTCAGGACTTAGTTCTATAGACTGCCGACTTGCCGGCAGTAGCTCGACGGCTGAAGGCATAGCGATCGATGTTCCCTTTCTTCGAGGTGATAGTAGGTAGAGATGTCGAGACCGACAGTGGAGAGGTAAAGAGGTAAAATATCCTTGGTGGGCTTGATCACACCATGCTGAGCGGAGGCATTCCGCACACGCCGGGTAGCAAGAGTGAAGTTTCCCCTGAGAAACCACGAAATTGCAATGGCAAGTTTCCCATATCCCAGTCTTCACCTATGCGATGGCGCGTGCTGTTTTGTCGACACTAAATCGTGCAGATGGTTCTGCTACGTACGCAAATAACGGGGTCTCTGTCATTGCCGCTGTCAATGGGCCCATTGAAGTTCAGCGAAGGGACGAACTACCAGAAGAAGCAGCTATTGATGTCTCAGTACGGCCAGCGGCTGGGTTGGGAGGTAAGAGGTCTTTCAAATAGACGTGACAGGCTCTTATCGTTGCCAGGACTCCGAGAACGGCACTTCGAAGCTGTAATCCAGGACACTCTTCGCCGAGTCATACTAGTTTCAGCTCACCCACGCACATTGATTCAATTCACCCTACAAATTACAGGATCACTGGATGATGGCTCTGTGTCCAGCAATCTGCCGCTGACCGTCTCTGTATGTTCCCTTTTGCGGTCTTACAGTCTTTTTCGCTGATAAATTGTCGAGACTCTTCCACTCCTCCCAGAGCTCCTGCAAGCTTCGATAATGGCTCTCCTCGCTACATCTATACCTCTTGCAATGACCTTGACCGCGACTTTCCTCGCAGTGGATCAAAGTGAGCAAATCATTTCTGAACCTTGCCCGCAAGTCGTGAGAACAGCAACGTCAATACATGTCTTCGCTTTCTCGTCGGAAGGAGAGCTGCTAGTCAACGAAAGCGGAGGCGATTTCGGGATAGATGTCTGGGAAAAATTGTATGAGAAAGCGAAACTGTTCTGTCTTGGAACGGAGAGCGCCGACAGCGATAGTGAAGACACGAGTATGGATTCGAATAATGATGTGAATTTGAAAGAGCTCATGAATGATGTCGTGCGAAGAAAAGTCGCGGCAGAGAACAAATGGAAGGATAGTTGAATCGAAGACTAAAGACTGAAAGCTCAATATCAGAACAAGACTACATGGATCGGAATCCCTTCCGGAGATAGGAGCAACCAATTGCCCTCAAGTGGAGAAAATCTCGACATTGTGGGTAGGCCGTTGAACAAGCAAGACAAGTGCAATGATATCCAGTACCCGATGAACGTCACGACTGTGGACGGGATGGCATCAAGATTCAGCTCAGACAGAAAAAAATCTGTTACACTATACTTGGCCAGTAGGATGGGCCGAGGGGGCCGAAGAGTCAGGCCCGGTGAATTGAGATCTTTGCTCACAGAAGAGGTGGCTGATTGATAGACCACGTGGGCAGCTTAAAAAAGATTGATACTATCTTCTTCCACACTTGCCACTCTATGTGCAAGTATAACACGTCTTTAAAAGCGTCTATTTTCCTAAGGTAGTCTAAGGAGACGTAGCAACCGAATGGTCTGATGCCGTGTGGATATCACAAGACACTGGTGCCCAGACATGAACCAGACCGGTCTTTATATTCTTTATATAGAGTAATCACACACTTGTTGAAGGCGTGAAATCTTGCCGTCTTTGTCATTGCCGTAGCCTGAAGATTGGTCGATCGATGGTGCATCAACGTGCATGCTGCATTGCGCTTATGCAGGTAGTGCCTTCGGACTTACTTGGAATCAATATGCGTAAAGGACGACATTCTTCGATTCCGCCCTCTTCCGCAATTCTTAAAGAGCCTTGACTGTCCTCATGATGGATTTCTACAACGAGACTCCTGGTGCTTGGTTGATTTTGTTGAGACCGAAAGGAACCAACACCACCATAGGATCCTCAGAGAAACTCCCGCTGCCGCTCCGCTTGCTTGGGATTCGTCATCATCCCTCTATCCACGGGTAAACATTCAATTATTCACGCTATTTTCTATGCTGCTGCTTACCCACTCCATACGCCCACTACTTGCTGGCTTGACCCGGGAGGCAAGCAGCAAGTTTGGCGTAGTATCCAATTTCTTGTCGCTTCACCCCAACTTGTGTTACTTATCTGACTGATTTATAATGCAGAATCCTCCACCACACCACCTAGACTCCAGTGGAGATATGACCCAATTGCCATTGAGACCGGGCAACCTACCGGGGTCGGAACGATCAAACAGAGATATCTCTGAACCGAATGCGCTCCAATGCTCGTCCATTGGCAAGGCCCTCTTGCGAGACTATCAGATGCACCTGGACCCATTGAACACCAGTGAGAGGACAAACATGAGGGAAGAGGATATCAAGGAACCTATGAGCAGCATATCAAACGCATCAACACAGGTCAATGATTCCCCGTTAGACCTCGTACCACCATCACAGTCTCTCAAGTCTACGTCATTTTTGGGCCAACGCAAGGGAACTGGTCCGACTTCACAACAGAAGATGCTCACTGCTTTGGCATCGCGGACAGTCAAAGAACCTACACGTCAGGACTCTTCACACAATCTCTCTGCTTCGATGGCAGGCCTTGGCAGTAACCCTAGGGCCTCATTTGCGACTCGATTCGCACAATCACCATGCTTCTTCCATCAAAGGTTCGATGATGCCGTCAACATTGAACGTGTACTGGAGGAGATATCTGTGGAGGATGATGGCATGTCCCATTCGCGCCTTATGCAAACAGCTACCAGTGTCCGTGAGATATCAAAGCAGCTTCAACGCCGACCCATCAAGCGCGCCGTTCGTACCATAATGATCGTTACGAAAGCCAGGGACAATGAATTGGTCTATCTCACACGGGAGCTCACAGAGTTCCTTCTAAAGACCCCTCGCTATAACTCAGACCTCGGAGTAATTGTCTACGTCGACGCGAAACTCCGCACCTCCAAGCGCTTCGACGCCGAAGGCCTTCTGGCCGGCGACGCTCGCTACGAGCGCATGCTCCGCTACTGGACACCCGACCTCTGCTGGAACGCACCCGAGAAGTTCGACCTCGTCCTGACCCTCGGCGGTGACGGCACCGTCCTCTTCACCTCCTGGCTCTTCCAACGCATCGTCCCACCAATCCTCTCCTTCTCCCTCGGCTCCCTAGGCTTCCTCACGAATTTCCCCTTTACAACCTACAAACCGACCCTCGACCGCATAATGGAAGGCTCCGGCATGCGCGTCAATATGCGGATGCGCTTCACCTGCACTGTCTACCGCGCTGCCCATCGCCGACCCAGCAGCTCAAATTTCTCCAAACTAAGCCTCAACTCCTCCAAATCCAGCGTTGCCCCAGCTGCCCCGGAGCTAATAGAAGACGCCCAATTTGAAGTACTCAATGAATTGGTCATTGATCGCGGACCCTCTCCCTACGTCTCAAATCTCGAACTCTACGGCGACACCCACCTCCTCACCATCATCCAAGCCGATGGCTGCATAATCAGCACACCTACTGGCAGCACAGCATACTCCCTCTCAGCCGGTGGTCCACTAACCCACCCTTCGATACCCGGCATCCTCCTCACCCCAATCTGCCCCCACACCCTCTCCTTCCGGCCAATGGTCCTCAGCGATACCCTCTGCCTCCGCATCTGCGTCCCAAAAGGCAGTAGGAGTACTGCATACGCGAGCTTCGACGGCAAAGGCCGCGTCGAACTTCGCCGAGGTGACGAAGTTCGCGTTGAAGCGGGTCGCTACCCTTTCCCTACCGTAGTAGGCGAAGGTGGCACAGGCGGAGAATGGTTCGAGAGCGTAAGAAGGGCATTGAGATGGAACACGAGGGGTGCGGTGCAGAAATCCTTCGGCGGGAAAGACCCTGGCGTTACTAGGGCTGGAGGTGGAAGGCTAGCTGATGATGTGGTGGATGAAGAGGGCGATGAGGACGCCGTTGAGGGAGACGAAAAGGATGAGGATGAGGAGGAGGAGGAGTGGGATATTGACGCTGATCCGCTTGACAGTCTTGACTCCAGAGATAGCGGCATCGGGGCCAGCGAGGACGGGAGCGTGGCACCGAGTCCGCTGAGGCGGATGGGGAGTTCGACTGTTGATTGATGCGGTCTGGAATGATGGCGTTGGAAGGTTGGGTGGTTTCTTGGGAGGGGTCTGACGATTTTTACGATTGTATGATAGAATGATGAGCATGAGCATGAACAGCGGCATTGGACAGCAGCATTTGCAAAGGAGCGTAGGATAGGATAGAGATAGATCGCTACAGAGTATTTCTTATAAGAAATGGGTTAGTGCATTCATCCTACACTGTCATGATGCACGAAAGCAGTACATGTGCTAACCAGGCTTTTGACTGGAAATTTTGAGGATGGACTGAAGCTCGCATGAGCGAGGAAGGACACCATTCGATCATCGACCGAAAGCAGAGCGACAAGTTCGTAAAACTCAACAGGTCAAGAGACCTGTATTAAGGCAAGCATGGCTGAAGAAAGGCGCATGAACACGCGTGGTCTTGTGTTCGTAAACATCTGAATAGAATCTGCTATCTATGCCGAAGCTATAAAAAGTGCCGTCCTTGCTACATACACCGTTGTCTATCTCGCTAACGATCCCTGATGCTTTCTAGCTATAGCAATATCGCAACGTAAAAAGCCGGCTAGTGATGATCCAAGCCATAGCCTGTTCAAGGGGAGGAGAGTTGTTTGTGTGGTAGTGAAGGAATGCGTATGAAAACCGCCATGTTGCTAGCCGAATAGAGTCGCACGCAAGAACGCTATCCGCCGAGCTGGATGTGACGGTGTGCAAGAGCGAAGAAGGTTGTGTAGCTGGTGTAGAATGCTGCTGGGTAATGCTGCGGGTAATTTCGTCTCGTCTAATATGTTGTAAAGCCCTGACTCCGTAATAGTGAATTCCTCCGTAATCCGTGCCATAACCTGTGACTTGTGCCATAAACTTCGCTCAATGTGACGCTGCAATTCCGTGATAGCGTGCCTGTGTATGTAAATCCTCATAGTCCCTTCTCAGGATGAGGAAAGCTTCTCCTTCGACTTCCAGAACTTCATCAACCGGCTTATCCGATGTCCCTTCTTCTTTTTCTCGGTCTGCTCTACATTGTCAGGCGGTGCAGACTCCGCAATGTTCAGCTTGCTCCTATTGTATGAACTCCCCGCTAATCTTGTGAGACTCGCAAGGCTCAAGCGCTTGTGTGCTGAGACAGGCCGCGTGCGAGCAGGGACCGCGGCTGAGAGGGATGAGGATCGATCCGCCGAGAAGCCAGAATTTGCGCTGCTGGAGATGCGAGGGGGTCGCGCACTCATCGTGGATGCGCTACTCGTAAGTGATGGGACGTCATCTACGGAGCCGTGCAGACCCAAGCCTTGATCGCCTGCACGGGATGAGCTTAAGGTTGCCCTGTCTGTAATCGAGGAACTGGCAGTGTGCACGCGGGGAACGTCGAAAGAGGTTCTGGTGCAATCAGGGGACGAGACCGCCGATGGAGTTTCTGGGGTGCCATATGTCAAGGCAGGAGTTGGCATTGCGAAATCAAGAGGTACAGAGTCCGAGCGCATATCCATAGGATCATGAGATAGTGTGGGCGTAATTGTCGATTCGTCTGAAGACTTTGTGACCACAGAGAACCGAGGCTCTTCTTCAGCACCTACAATCTCCACAGGACTGAACTCCTCTGGCAGTTTCCGCGTCGAGTCCTCAGGCGTTCGAACTCCTTGATCGTTGGTTCGCGTTCTACGTCGCCGGATGGGTTCATCGTTGGTGGAAGCAGCCTCAACAATATTGACACCAAGCCCAGAAGCCTGAGCTTCCTCTTTCTCTTCTTGATTTGGGCGAGGGTCTTCACCGTTCCGGATAGGGATAAATTCGATCTCCTCTTCGTCCGATTCCTCCTCCTCCTCCTCGATCGCCATAGCTGGGTTGCTTCCCAGGCGTGGAAATCCAAACCTCGAACGGTCGACGGCTTCCAATTCTGGAGCGCTTTCAGCCCGGCGATGATAATGCATTCCAGGGCCTGCGAAACCTCCAGTAGCCCCACTGCTATGCATTCGGCGTTTTGGGCCCGAACCATTGGCAGCAATCGCGTCCTCGAAAGCTGGTCCGAAGCTTGGAGTGTCCAATGAACCTAGAGCAGCATCGATATCAAGCATGGGCGCTGAGCCGTCAGTCTCCGGCAATGCGCTTGATTCACGAGATTTCCAAATAAACTGATCGGTCTCGATTCTAGCAGGTTTTCTGATGTATGGAGATGCGGTCTCGATGATGCAGTCGGTATCGTCGTCGAAATTGACATCATCGAGAGAGAATTCGGGCTCTGGTGATAACATTCGTATGGGCGGTGTAGGCGAACGGCGACTAAGCACCTGTCTGTGTGCTTCTGGCTTTCCTTTGCGGGACAGAAGCCCATGCCAAGATCTTCCTTTACGCTGTCGCTTCGTCACCTTCGGTTCTGGAGAAGTCCTTGGTCTCATACATGGCGAACTTGCCGAGGGGGTCATGCGTCTCCTGAGCTGGAGAGTAGCAACCTCGGCAAGCATGGTGCTTGCGTCGAGCTTCGCTGTAGCCATCTCGCTCCTTGGGGACAGCTTGTTGAGAGCCTTCTCTCCCGCGGGAACTCCTGATTGTACGGATGCGTCAAAGAAATCCGTCGGTGGCTTCGGCGGAGAGTCACCAGCAGGTGCCGTTGACGGACGCTTCGCCGGTGTGTTTGATCCTGTAAATTCAAAATCCCAGTCGACTGAGGACGGACGAGGAGAGTCCGCGGCAGCGTCTTGTCTAGGTCTGGATTGACCCTGCGCTGAAGATGGCCCTCGGCGAGACGCAGCAAGACTGGCAGGTGGAGGACTCGAAGTACCAGCACTGAAGATGGATGTGACACTGTTCGTGACCGAATGGTTGGCACGGATGGTAGACATACTGCTTGATGTCTCAGAGGAGATGGTTGACAATGGGCGGGGAATGAATTCCAGGACGTCCGATATTCTCACCCGAGATCGTAGTTGCCCACTGTCGTCTACTACATCCTCTTGCGTTCCTGTCGTCGAAGGCTCGTGTCTAGTGGCTGAAAGTATGGGCTGAGAGGTAGATCTGTCGAGTACCGGGGGCATGGCACATTGGAACAATGCATCTGAAGGAGTTGTAGGTGCGCTACCACCTTTTGTCTCCAAGGAAGGCTTCAGAATCATGGAAACGTCATGACTAGATATTGCTCCAGAGCGCCGATGCGCATGTCCACGTCGAGTTTTAGGAGGCCCCAAACGAAGGTCTGGCTGCGACTGTGAGGCACCTTCAAAAGATGGAGGTAGGATGGCGGTGGGCACGTCGGCCGGTATGGATGCTCCAAAAAACCCGCTTCCATCTCGTCTATGCCCAATGGAGCATTCACTCTTTGTAGGGCTTGAGCTCACAAGCACCGGACCTCCATGTGTAATGTCACCACCAACGAATTCGCTGCCATTCCTTCTGTGCCCGCTTGAGTGGTGAGGGGGAGGCGTCCTCCTCGAGGGAGACCGCGGTGGGCTTGGAGGATTGTTGATGGGAACCGATACAGCCGGACTAAAGTCGAATGCTGGCAATGCGTTTAGAGAGAGTCGTTGAGGTCTGGAGCGGTTCGCAGAAGGTCGAGGACTAGCAGCGTCTAAGTTGGACGTGCTCCTTCCGTGAGTGCTCATCTCATTGGTCGTCTCGGATTGGACGGGGAACACGAAAGGTGGTAATGGCGCTGGTGCTGAGGTGTCCCTATTCCTACCCATGTCCATGCCCATGGGTGAATGCGTGGGTAGGACTTCCGCCATTCTCCTTGATCTCTTCTGCCTTGGTCAAAGGCGACGACGCTATCGTCACCTGCTGAAGGGCATTGAAGGTGTGGAAGTATATAGCGGGCGAAGATTGAGGTCTCGCAAGGGCCAAGTCTTAAGTATGGTAAAGAGCGTCAATTGGTCAGGACGTGGCTCAAGCGGAACGGGTAAACTGCGACGATAGATTTTCAAATAATTGCTGAAATGATGGAAGAAGTGAAGGACCTGATGCCTAGTCAGCGTTCACGGATAGACATTACTGAATGATGACGCCTGAACTGAAATTAAAGGACGTGGAGTGCCTACGCTTGAAAGAGTGTACAAAGCGACGCTCGCAGAAAGGACTGATGTAAAGGAATGGACGGCAACAAGACTGACAGAGGTCGACTCTGTTCAGTGCTGAGCCAGGTGGTGGTTGTGGAGGAGTTCGTGGGTTGTAAAGACTGAAGAGAGCAATTTGGATTTCTGAAGTTGTCTCACGCTAGCGGTGGCAGTTGATTGGGCGAGGGCAAATGAATGCGGCCACTTGCTGTTCAGGTTCATTTGGCAACGTAAAGACACATGAGAAATTGATTCAAATTTCAACGTGCATGATGAAGAGTACGTTTGATTTCAATTATCTACAGAGCACAGCTTCTTCCCCCGAACACCATAGCGATCCATGGCGCACTTTACTGAAGAGGGGAAAGCACTTGGCTGATTTGATTCGCGCAACTCTGTCCAATTGCAGCAAATACAGGTTGGTGCAACGGCTGACTACCGCATAGAGATATACTTGCATGTAACTCCGTACCGTTTGCTGCACATGATATGCTACTTGCCTAATCTCCTAGCCAACATCGAGACTCAAGTGAACGCTGAAATGATCGTGTCACAGGTTGAGCTTCACCATGTTTCTTAACGGAGACCCTTGCACAATACATACTCGTTCTCGGCCCTCCCGCTTCTTGGTTTGATCACTGCTCTGGCGACAGATCGGCATACTAGAAAGGCATGCTAGAAAGGCATGATCCTCCACCATAATCAAGTGTCACGGCTGATAGCCTTCTGACTTCCTTGGCCAGGGGCTTGCTGCTATCGGCTGTTTAAGCACTTCTTAGGCAGTGGTATTTACCACTCTTTGCTGCCGATTTTAGAATTAGAGACCCTTGAATGTCCTGCATGAGCGTAATTACGTGTTCTGGGAATCGTGCATGTTCGAATAAACACACAAACGATTACATGGAACATGGAGAAGATGGAAAATGTGCACACTTGCGTGACTTGCATAAAAGATAAAAGCAGATTGGATTCGACGTGGACCTCGGGCGCTAAGAGTAAAGTCCCCTCGGTCCGATTATCCGACTTCCGAGACTACTTTATGCACCCCTGGAGCTGCCCCTAGAGCTACCTTTCAACAGTAAATTTAGATACAAATCTGGCCTGCTATCAAGCTGTTGTATCCCCTCCCAGACGCTTTATGTCCCTAAGCCCTCGTTGTATAGATAGCACTTGCTCGTTAATAAAGGGTCGGCGTTTCGATGGCATAGTATGGTAGGATATGAATGTGTTGATGGATAATCCTTAGGGGAAGCTCTAGGGGCAGCTCTAGGGGTGATTTGGTAGGGCTGACTAGTGCCTCATTGCCAACTATTCTGTTCCGGGGGAGCCAGGTATTGCTTGAAAGAGCTTGAACTTTTCGTGTTGAATGGAGGTGGAGGCAGCGAAATTGTAAAGATGAAAGCTTGACATGAAAGCGCAGCCTATTATTCTCTGCTCGAGGTTTGCCACGAGCACATGTATGCCATCAAGAGGGCAATGGCCCCGTCATTGGGCTCAACGATACCGGAGCCATGCGTCCTCCTCGTCTACTTCATCACGTCTGACTCGAGCTAGGCGACCGAAATCCAAGGTTCCACAGTCAGCATGTTGGTCTTTACTGTCATCTTCCCCCAAAGCGATTGTACGTCAACACATGCTATATGTTTTTCGTGTTTGAATCGTGGTCTTTCTGACTTTTACAGTCCTCAATTGTTGGCTCTTTGCAAAGCAAGAAGATCGAGATACTACCCAACCAAACCCCACTTCTTGTACTTTTGGTAACCCCGGCTCATCTTCAGCTACTAGACCGTGGCAATATTTTCATACCCAGCCTGTTGGACAAGTCAATTGGACTTTCTCGACCTGGGCAAGTCTTCGATGTTCTGGCTGCGGTAATTGATCGAGTACCCCACACGAGTGATTCCAAAGAAGGTAGCATATCGCAGACCTATTCCACAGAGAATGCCAATGAATCAGGAGTCTTGCCTCGAAATGGGTACGAAGGTATATCTGTGGCCGTATTTGATTCGACTTCAGCAGCCCCCGACCTTTGGTCCCTACGGGAGAAGGCTAGCAAGCCTGAGACGATGACGATTTCACAGCGTTGTACACTCTCATTCTCAATTCCACCCTCTGTTCATGTCTTCGCCACGCCTCAAAAGCGAGGCTACCAAGCTCTGGTACCGCGAAAGCTGCAATTACCCGTTGCAAATACTCTGTTCCAGAATGGCAAGACCTCCACATTGCTTGCCCAACGCTGGACCTTGCACCAATTTGAAGATGCTGAATCCAAATGGATTCTCAACACGACCACTTCGCTACCGCAGCAAACCATTGACATGGCGGGTTTCTTCCCAATCAAGGGAAAAAGTCCAGATCACTCATTATACTCGCATTTGGCACCGATCACACAGGGAAGGGTCATCACAGCTGCCGTCGGAAACATAATCCGCAGACTTGGCACAGGTGTACCGAAAGCCGCGCATACTGACGAAGAATCTGGTGGTGCAAAAGAAGAGGAGGTGCCTGCATCAGCACCATTAGAAACAGCGATCAACAGAGGCATCCAAGAAGGCCAAATACCGCCTCAAACAGCCGGTGTTTGGGCGCTCGTCAAACCACGCAATGCGGCCCTGGCGCTTCGTACGACTTGGTGGGGAACAGGGCCCGACAGGTTGCAAAGGGCCATTCTTTCGGGATGTAGGCTTCACAAGGTCCTTAGTGGAGGAGGAGGCTGGGGAGAGAAGCAAGGATTGTTGGCATTGGATCCTGACAGCGACTATACTCCGAAGCAGCAAGCATTCGAGTCCCCATTCGAAAATCTCCAGAGCGCTGAAGCGGAAAAGAACGAAGCGCTTGGTGAGGTTGTGAAACCAGGTGACAAAGTGATGTTCTACGTCTGCCAGTCGCCAGAATCTATCCAGCCTTCTAGGCCTTCGCAGCAAGAAGGGAGTTCCATTGATAATGACTCCCCAAACATGATATTCGGCTCCTTACCATCGACCATGGACGCGATGCCTTCTCTTGATAGCGTCGAAACGAACGATGATGCCGAGCCTAGCTGCGTGATAGTCAATGATCATTTCGGCATACTCTCCGAGCAAGGGATGAGCTTAGAGGTATTTGGCTGTTGCTAGATGTATTGTCCTCTGCTGACATTGATTTCCAGTCCACATTCTACAGCCGAGTCATCTCGGCAGAAAACCTAGGCGCTTTAGCTGGCCAGCTGAGGAGAAGAAGTAGTCCCTCCTACAAAAAGGGGCATAGAACGACTGTGACAACGAAATTGGATGCCCCATATATGCTCTTCTCGATTAATGGCAGGGCCCATGCTTCTTTCCCGGAGCGCGAGGGACACGAAACAGAAATACCCCCTGACTATACTGATCAATTACATATAAATGCAGAATCCACTGGTGATAGTCCTTTAGACAACGTCTCTTCCGGAGTGGCACACAACAGAGCTTCTATACCCAAGCCTCAAGCTTATAGATTGGGCAGTTCAGGGCAAAGGTCTTTAACAAGTGACAAAGGCAAGCCTCGGGATGTGCGGTCCTTCACGACTTCGTCAACTTTTCATGGGCGGAAAGTCGAAGCCATGATAAGTGACAAAGTTCGCCAGAAGATTGCAAAAAGCAGAATAGAAACGCGGAATGAAAGGCTAGAGCGAGGAACAACGCACAGATCGAGAAAGAGCGCAAATCCCAAAGAAAAGAAAACTGCCGACGCCCACGTTGTTAAGAGAGAGGATCAGCGGATGGACGCAAAGAAGGAGAGAAGCAAGGTGGCACGCAGAATTTTTTTAGAGTTGAAGGCCCTTCGGAAACGCGTAAGATCCGGAATGGGCCTATCTCTAGGTGCCAAATCAGAGATTCGGAAAGAGATAAAGTCGAAGTTGGCAAGCCGGAAAGCCTTAGTGAAAGGGAGTCCTTTGGAAATTTCTGATATAATTCACAAGCAGAGAACGAAACAAGCTGCAGGCAACGACGGAGAACCCACAGTCAAATTCATTGCTCAAGATGAGACGCCACGTCCGACCCTTTTGCAAGAAGCTGGGATGGACCCACACTATACCCCAGACCCGGTACAGGTACGTCGGCACCTTTCTGTGGGAACCAGGTCAGCCCTGCAATCGTATCAAGGGCAACTATATCAGCGGCAACTGAGTCAGCGGGAGCTGGATCAACAGCCCGAGTGGAACGTCCCTCTCACTGAATTGCCTACGGCACCCGAATCCCAAGAATTCGTCCATGATTCCTTCAAAGAGCAAGAACGATGGATGCCGCAAAATCATCCAGAACGAGTGCAACTGTTTCGGCGTCTATATCAGGACAGTACTAAATCCAATGCGGAGATGCCTACTGTCCCTGTCAAAGGCTCGAGCATCATAAGATATGAGGCCAGCGATAAATCAGAAAGGCTGCACGATACGTACGCTAATAAGCTAGCGACGGATGGGTTTGCGGTTAGGAAACATGCGACTGGTTATAATTATAGAAAACATGGGGTTGGTGATGGTGATGGTGATAAATGGGTTGGTGATAAATGGGAAGCAAGCAGTCAAGAGGGAGAGTTTGATGGAGTGGAGGAGGACAGGAGAGACGTTTCTGCAAGAGACTATGCGAGGAAGTTGCATACTGAATATCGCTCAGGTCTCTCCGATAGGGAATAGCCTAAATTTCCTGGCCTTGAGTTACATTTGTGGTATCTAAAACATGGTGATAATTTCATCGAACCCCTAGCAGAACAGCATATTCATGCCCTTCAGAGTAGCGATTGTCACATTTCGAGCTTTACTCCAGCCAAACCTTGAACGTTTCGGACTCAATCAGAATCACCATGTACCTCGTTCGGACCTCGGCCCCAACTCCTGTGCTACAAATCTGCGGTTCGAATCCTCGATAAACTACCATCGATTAGCCCTGCGTCGCTCAAAGACATCTGCCTGAGTATACATACCCGCCATACGAGCACAATGCACACCTAGTAGCCGCCCAATCTTCAACTGGCCTTCATCCCCTACCACAACAATCCACTTTATCCTATCGCATCATCAATGCATTACCCAGCCCTCCACACGCTTCTCTAATTTCCAAAACCGGTTACTATCTTACTTCCCACCACTTCCTTCAAGCACATCAACATCCAACTCCTCCATCACCCCTACCACCACCCCAAGACTCTCCATAAACCCATTCACAGCCACTCTCAGCATGCGATTGGTCGTGGCTTTATACTCGGTCCTTAGCACCGTTAAGTCCTCATCGCCATCAGCACCATCTCGCACGACCGAGTCCGCATCGCCGTGAAGATGGATTTCTGCAATGCCAGTGGTCAGGGAATTGGAGGCGTTTGGAGGAGCACTGGCGGGCGACGTAAGAGAGAATGAACGGCGGACTAGAGGGGAGAGCTCGGCGTCTACGCTGAGGGCGCGAAGGGCGGAGGATGCGAGGCGGTGGGTTGGGAGAGAGAGGGTGATGGTTCTTAAGTGATCAATTCTCTGTGCCCAAGGATCATTGGGGGGCCATGAGACTTACATTGTGCACGGGAATGCTGGATCAGATAATGGAGATACCATCACTGATGAAGTCCACCGGGCAGACTCTTAAGCACAGGCAAGCACATATAAGTGTAATAGAGACCCGTTCAACTAGTCGTGCCAGTGCACGCGAGCAGAAGCCTGGTCCTATGCTTAAGAACGCCCACGTTGCTCAGTCGACCATGCCAAGACGGGCGAAAAATAGGCTTTTATCAACATCCGAAAATGTCGAACTCAAATTTAAAGGTAAGAGCGAGCCACGAGCATTTTTAACCACAGCAACAATACCGGACTTGTATTCGGCGACAGCATTCACTTCCGTTTGTGTGACCTTTATTCTTAAAAGGCATTGGAGAAGGCAGCATTGCGCTACTTGAGGTGATCGTGGTGTTGGTCTGAGCTCGGATAAACATTCAATCTTTGAACATAGACAACCACCTCCTTCTACCACATCTTCCACGACGCTCGCACAGCTCGAGTAAGAGCGACCGAGCACTATTTACGCTACAAACCTGCATTTTAAGCACAAGCGGTCTGCGACTGCCAATCGCCATGTCGCTCCTGGTGGCAGGTACACCTGTCCATGATGCGACAACAAGCTATGGGCAGGTGATTGAATACATTCAGAGTAGGTCTCTCTCATCATATTCATAGCGCGCTGCTGCTCTAGGGCAACTATATCTTCTAGACCGTTCGAGCTGACTCTCTTTCGCAGACCGAGTCTACCTTGCATCATACACTCATCCCCCAAACGAGCACACTCCATTCCCATACCCCGCAGAGCCAACCGTATCGCCCACAAAGCGCTCCTCAAAATCACCGCGCCCCCCAGTTCCAGCACCATCAGGTCCCAAAGTGCACCCTCCATTCTATTTTACAGTCGACGATGACCTTCTGTACAACCGGTTCCACGCAGATTTCGGACCACTACACATTGGCCACCTCTACCGTTTCGCTGTCCTTTTGCACGACGTACTTGGGAACCCAGCAAATGCAGACAGAGGAGTCGTTTTCTGGAGCAAGCCAGACTCAAGGAGCAGGGCTAATGCGGCTTGTTTACTGGCTTGCTACATGATAGTCATACAGAATTGGCCACCACATCTGGCACTAGCACCGATAGCGCAAGCAGAGCCTCCTCTGATGCCTTTCCGAGACGCCGGATACAGTCAGGCAGACTTCAGCATTGGCGTACAAGATGTTGTTTACGGTGTATGGAAGGCGAAGGAGGAGGGTTTAGTGGGCTTCCGAGACTTCAGTCTCGGCGAGTATGTTTCCAAGTCATGGCTCTCATGATCATTGCTGACAATGCTCCAGATACGAGAGATACGAGAGAGTAGACCAAGGCGACTTCAATTGGCTTACACCAAACTTCATCGCACTCGCATCCCCACAACATCAGCCAATAGCACCTATCTCAGTCACTTCTCCACTATATGCCACTCTTCCTACCAACCCTAGTGCTGTGAAAAAATCCGTCCTTCCCAGTCCTTTCAAGAACGTCCTCTCTCACTTCTCGAAGCGCAACGTTGGACTTGTTGTTCGACTGAACTCTGAGCTTTACTCGCCCACATATTTCACTGCGCTGGGAATAAACCACCTGGACATGATCTTCGACGATGGAACCTGTCCCCCTTTGCATATGGTCAAGAAGTTCATCAGACTGGCACATGAGATGATTACAGTCAAGCACAGGGCGATTGCAGTTCATTGCAAGGCTGGACTTGGTCGCACAGGCTGCCTCATTGGTGCATATCTCATATACCGGTATGGCTTTACTGCAAACGAGATCATTGCCTACATGCGGTTCATGCGTCCTGGTATGGTCGTTGGACCCCAGCAACATTGGCTGCATCTCAACCAAGGAACATTCCGTGAATGGTGGTGGGAAGACATTTTGAAGGACAAACTTGCGGCTGCTTTACCTTCGACTCCAACGAAGTCAATACGCCGTACCCAAGCAAGCATTGGGCAGACTGCGACGCCACCAAACGCAAGCCAGCCAAGCAAGCGATCAGCACTGGGTGAGATAAATTACAATGAGACTGCAACATCTAATACTATGGATGAAAATCTACCAGCACCAACGCCTGGCCAACCAAGAAAGACAAGCAGATTAGACTCTCGACACCATCCATACGCAAGAGCATCATCAGCTGCGTTTAATAACAACAGCGTCGCTGAAGATCCAGAGAATCAAATTGTCGAGATGCGCAGCCACCGAAAAAGCCAAGGCCAGAACCCTGGAGAGAATGATGAGGAATGGGAGCTCCGTGTGCTTAATCGACGAACAAGTTCACGCTCGCCGCAAAGTAGTGATAAGAAGCGCGCGGTCAGCTACACGACCACAACCACCACCAGCACAATGTACAGCACAACAGGGGACGATGAGGCTTTGCAAGAATTGACATCCGATGTCGAGAATTGGACACACCATGACGATCGGCCCACGGAGAAGCCATCGAGGCCCAAGACCCCAGCAAGCGCCAAGAGTGGAAGCGGTAGCGGAACGCTCGGTGTTGTAAAGATGCGAGGGAGCCCAGTGCGAAGGAGCGCAGAGAGCAGAGAAGTAAAGAACGGTGTGAGGAAGACGAGTGGAAGGGTTGGAAGTGCAAACGGGCTGGCCTCGAGTCGGTCACGATCATGATTTCTTGCTGATTATTTTATCCTTATTGCACTCGAAGGTTGCACATCAACGATTCGGCCGTACATTGATACATGCATGGCTTATGGCAGGGAATGGGAAGCTGTGCATATTCGAATACTGTCTGGCGTTCAGCATCATGTTAGCTTTTGCTTAGCGGCCGTGACTGCGCTAAGATGCTCATTCAAAGGCGCTTGGCTATACGGGCTTCGGGTTTCTTGCTCTTCAGATGCGTGTCTTGCAGAAGGCTATGAGATATGAGCGTGGATGAAAATGCGCTTTTCAAACCGATCCTTCTGCCCTTTTCTTCCCCAAGTAATTGACTACAGAAATGCCCTGAATGTTGTCAGTATCTTCAGTTCGAGGCTGACTTCAGAAGTACTTGGTGATAGAGTATGGCATGCTTCAGTCTCAATCATCTTAAAGCCTTCTAGTTCAAATACCCGAACATGGAGGCGGGCTTTTGAAAGTGCGAAACAAAAAACAAAGAGCCGCAAACGAAGGTCTTTGCTCAGCATACCCCAATGAACCGTGAATATCGTATCTACTCGAATTGAAGAGAAATTCACCCGTACAGAGCGGAACTCTAGCCATACCTCTGGGTCTAAGAGCGAGAACTATCATAAACAACGGTCAAATGGAACGGCAACAAGTATCATTCTCCTCGGTTTAGAGTTGATACACGTGATATTTTTGGGTCTGTTATCGTCTCCAAGCATAGCTTTTGCTGATTATTCTGCCTTACATCCTGCGCACACGCCTCCCAGCTCGCCATATTCTCGCCCAATTCATGGCTGGTAGCCCGGCCCGATGGGTCGCAGGAGCCCTTCTCGCCACTGCTCTTGGTAATCTCAGCACGCCTCCAGCGCGACCAGCTGCACTGCGTAACTCCTTCCTCTCCTCGGCGCATCGGATGATTTCCTCGATGCTAGTGAGTCGGCTTTCGAGGGAGTGGGAGAGACGTGGTGGGTATTTTGCATTGGCTTTGGCGGTTGCATACGCATGTTGTGAGTTGGTTATCAGGTGGGAGATCGTGCAAGGTACCCAGAGGAGGGTTAGGAACCAGAGAAAGTATTCACGTAACGAGTTTGAGTCTTTGTACTCTTTTTTTGGCCTTTTCGTCTTCTTGGAAGGGGGATTGGAAGTCTTGAGTCCACGAGGAGGTTAGTTTTTTCTTGGGCGAGGAAGCGGAAATTGAGAGGATTGTACCCATGATGAGTAGTGAGGAGAGATGCTTGGAGAATTCTCTTTTGACGGAATATTGGGTTTATTACCCGGAGACTCGGATTTCTTCAATGAATGTTAGCGGTAAGGTGCAATGTAGATGTGGTTAGCGAGTATTACAGGGAAGGCGATGCGAAATTTCGCGGTCATAAGAAGACAACTAGAGTAGGGTTCCTGCAGATTCCGCAGCCATGCGGGCCAAAATCGGAAAGAGATTGCTTCTCTTTGTGTGGTAGCTTTGCGGGACGTTTCTATGTCAGTTGTGCTAAGAGATACTGGACATTAGGCTAGGTGCCGAAACAGGTGTCAATTGCGAAGGCTACAGAGCCCAATACTTGCAGCACATCAACGCAGAAGAGCCGAGTTTGCATCTCTCAGCGCTCAAGATGGGTCGCAGTGGGTAACCACTGGCTCTTGAATAAGCTTGAATGCCCAACTCGCTGCTCACATTGACCGGCACATATACTGACACCAAGCCTGACGTTAAAATCTCCATTTTTCATGAAGACAAAATGCTGCAATGCTGTAAGCTCAAGTAGCTAAAAGCCGTCATCTATACCTGCTCGCTTCTCTTCAGCTATCCTTTCAAGGTTTGCGTCGATCCACCACTTGTGCGTTTCGTTACTTTCTTCTCCCTTCTTTTCGTCCCATGGCTTTGGAGCCAAAATGTAGTGTATATTCTTAACTTCATCATCGCGCCATATCGGCTTGTGAATACCGCGGAGAGTCTTCAATGCGTTGTATATGTACGGTAAACCCACCCACCTACCATCGAACAAATCTCCAAGTAACGATTGGTCGGCGAATTCGTAGCTAGACACTGATGTTTCGGTAGTCATGCGCTCGAGAATTTGGTTGTATAGCGCTTTGGACGGATTGACGACTTGTAATCCACCATTAGGCATCCCGAGGCCTGCCGTCGATCGCGGGCCATGCTTTTGGGCCTCATCTGGCTGGCCATGCTGCGAAGTGAATGCGCAGTTCTCGGGGATCCTTTTCATCGCTTTAGCAGCTTTCTCGTGCTGGCGCATGTATGCAACAAGTACGAATCAGCGATAGCATCACCGTGTCACTCACCAATCTTTAGGATAATGAGGCTTTTTGAGCGGATTGCAAACACAGGCATGACTCGCAGCAAACACCCTTTGTCCTTCACCGTCAGTATCCGCAGGGTCGAGTTCAATATCCATAAGCTCGTCCATGTTCTTCATCACGAGCATGTCGCTATCCAATTGCACTACACGATCATATTCCTCTAATGAGAAAGGCGTCAATTTGCTCCAGCAATCGTAGAATCTTGGGTCGTTGCTGAAGTCTTTGTGCAATGAGGGCAGGAGGTAGTTGACTCGCTTCTTGGGTATCTTGCGGATGTCTAGGGCTCGATGACCTTCTTCGGGAAATGTGTCGGTGTAGAGAGCGATAAGTGGGTATTTCGTCCCATGCTTCTTGAGAGAGTGGTCGAGAGTGAGGAGACCCGAGAGATATGCTGTGTTTGTTATGAGGGTTGTCCAAACTATGCGTGCTCAGCAATGCTCTCCATATGTTGTGCACAGGCATTGGTACCTTTCTTCGATTCTACTACTCGAAGATTTGTTGAGTCTGCCATTGCTGGTATGAACTATCCTTTGGGGCCGGGTCTCGTCACAGAGAGTGCTGCGCTTCCAAGGATTGTGTCCCTATATTTTACGCTATCTACCAGTTGTGTCTCCTCCTAGCAGTCACCCTGTTGAGTGATTTGCTGACTTCACCGTCGTCGTATCGTGGACGTAAGAGATCTCACCCGCTTATCTCCGCTCGTCGATCTCCCGCTGTGACATCGATGACCCATTGGAATCCCTGTAGACCATCCTGATCTGATCATTGACCCTCGCGAAGACCTTTACATCTTGTGAGTTACACGGTTTGGAAGATATGGGTTCGATGTCTATGTATATCCCTTAGTTTTTGATATTATCTCAAGCACATTCCCATGTCCAGCTCAGCGCAGAGTGCTTTTGTCAATCCAGATAGCCAGAATGGAAGCAACGAAGCCATTGGACAAGGGCAACCTGCGAGGGCTGCCCAACACAAGAATTACAAAGGCTTCGTTGCGGGAGTATTTTCGGGCATTGGCAAGCTGACCGGTAAAGCTATTCGTCTTTCCATGCAGAAGATTTTGCTAATTGCCATTAACAGTTGGCCATCCGTTCGTTCAACTCAAGCACCCCTAGAGTCTACGCATGAGTACGAATTGACCTCCATCAGATTCGATACAATCAAAGTCCGGCTCCAAACAAGTGAGAGAACGCAATTCAAAGGACCGCTCGATTGTCTTCTGCAAACAGTCAGACATGAAGGCGTGCGAGGCTTGTATAAAGGAGCAACGCCTCCGTTGGTAGGATGGATGTTCATGGATTCTATGTACTAGCGCAATAACATTCTTGTGTACTTTAGCTAATACAACTTGCAGAATGCTTGGTTCCCTCACCTTTTATCGCCGAATACTCAACGACAACATTTTCCACAGTCCTTCAGTCCTTGCTCTTGCCCGAGCGTCGAATCCCAAATTAGATGTTGCCAAAGACGAGGCAGATCATGAACTTCCCGCCATCGGTCATGCAACAGCAGGAGTTATGGCTGGTGCAACGGTCAGCTTTATTGCCGCACCGGTAGAACACATAAAGGCTCGCTTGCAAGTCCAATACGCTGCGGACAAGAGCCAAAGACTATACAGCGGTCCCATTGACTGCAGCATGAAAATTGTACACATATTTACCTTCCATTGATTTCTGACACTGACTAAGTTTCAGCTACGAGCTCACAGTATTACTGGCATCTACCATGGCCTTTCAGCCACTCTTCTCTTCCGCTCTTTCTTCTTCTTCTGGTGGGGCTCATACGATCTCTTCACGCGCTATTTTTCGACTTCGACAAACCTCTCGACCCCAGCAATCAATTTCTGGGCTGGTGGCCTCTCAGCTCAGGTATTCTGGCTTACCTCCTACCCTTCAGATGTCGTCAAACAGCGAATAATGACAGATCCACTGGGAGGCTCACTGAACGATGGAGAAAGACGATTCTACAGATGGAAAGACGCAGCAAGAGAGATATACAGACGAGACGGTCCAAGGGGATTCTGGAGAGGTTTCGTGCCGTGCTTCTTGCGAGCATTTCCGGCTAACGCCGTTGCTCTGATGGCATTCGAAAGCGTTATGCGGGGCTTACCAGGGTGATCTTTACAGCGTGTATTTTATGATACCCTAGACTCCACTTCAGTATGACCAAAACCAAAACCCATTATAGATAGAAGTGGTGCATGCTATGAACATATGTGCCATTATTATCTTTGAGGCAAGGCATCGGAATTCCAACAACCTAAAAATAGCCTGTACCAAACCTTTCTTTAGTCTCTACGCTAGCGCGGCAAAATTTCGGGCTTAATCACGCGGTGGACGATTGACGATTGCGTTCAAGTAGGTCGATCTATTTTGACGTGCTCGCAATGACTCACGATGCCTAGGTAACCATTACGCGACGTTCTATGGATTGTGTATCTGACTGAACAGGATTACAGGGAAATTATCACCATTCAAGCTGGCCAATGCGGCAACAGCAGTAAGTCGCCTTCCAGGACGCGTCAAAATGTGGGGCGCATTATTGTCTGGGACAACGAGCTGATACTGTTGCAGTTGGCAGTCAATTTTGGCAGCAGCTATGTTTGGAGCATGGAATTAGCCAAGACGGCAACCTCGAAGACTTTGCGACTGAGGGTGGGGACAGGAAGGATGTGTTTTTCTATCAGGTGGGGCTCAGTAGGCCTTTGTCGCAGGGACAGGAGCTGACAGACCATTCCAGAGCGATGACACGCGGTACATACCCCGAGCGATACTGCTAGATCTCGAACCACGGGTACGTCCAGCCTTGTCCTTAATGCGACTGTCTGAAGAGATGCGAGCGCTAATCGTCTGTTTCTGCTGCTGCGCAGGTCATACAAGGAATCCAGAATGGCCCATACAAGAACATCTACAATCCGGAGAACTTCTTCGTGGGATCACAAGGGAGTGGTGCCGCGAACAATTGGGCTGCTGGTTATGCGGCAGGAGACACAGTCCAGGAAGAAGTGTTTGACATGATAGACCGCGAAGCAGATGGAAGTGATTCTTTAGAGGCAAGCTGCTCCAGGACAATTTCTGCTGCCAACGCCCGAAGCTTACGAACATTAATAGGGTTTCATGCTCCTGCATTCAATCGCAGGAGGTACTGGATCGGGTCTTGGCAGCTACATTCTGGAGCGGATGAACGATCGCTTCCCCAAGAAGCTGATACAGACGTACTCTGTGTTTCCAGATACCCAAGGAGGAGGAGATGTCGTGGTCAACCCATACAACAGCATGCTTGCAATGCGACGTCTAACACAAAACGCGGACTCAGTAGTGAGTATTCTTGCAATTCAGGTCAAGGTAGCTCTAATTCAAATTATAGGTTGTGCTTGACAATGGAGCATTATCAAGGATAGCCGCAGACCGGTTACATGTGCAAGAGCCGTCATTTCAGCAAACCAATCAGCTCGTCTCCACCGTAATGTCTGCAAGTACGACCACATTACGATACCCAGGCTATATGCACAACGACCTCGTTAGCATTGTTGCCTCCCTCATCCCCACGCCTCGCTGTCACTTCCTAATGACGTCGTACACCCCCTTCACCGGCGACAACGTGGAACAGGCCAAGACTGTGCGAAAGACAACGGTACTTGATGTGATGCGAAGGCTTCTACAGCCGAAGAACCGCATGGTTTCCACGACGCCAAGCAAAACGAGCTGCTATATTAGCATACTCAACATTATTCAAGGCGAAGCAGATCCAACAGAAGTGCACAAGTCACTGCTTCGAATTCGCGAACGCCAGCTTGCTACCTTCATCCCCTGGGGTCCAGCTTCCATACAAGTCGCTCTGACAAAGAAATCGCCCTACCTTCAGAACACGCATCGAGTCTCAGGCCTTATGTTGGCGAATCACACCTCCGTCGCAACGCTCTTTAAGCGGATCGTGGTTCAGTACGACAAGATGCGCAAACGCAACGCCTATCTCGAGGGCTACAAAAAGGAAGCGCCATTCGCAGACGGTCTTGGCGAGTTCGAGGAGGCGAGAGCGGTTGTCACGGATCTGATTCAAGAGTATGAAGAGGCTGAGACGGAAAGCTACTTGGATCCAGACAAGGGCAAGGAGAAGGCGGAAGGGAGCTGAGTTGCATAACGGTTGATGTGATTCCGACTTGGCGTTACGGCGAACGATGAGCGAGACAAAGGTCATGAGATGCATGGCGTCTTGGCTGACTCGTACATTGGCAGGCTGGGGTGATGGGGATGAACATGTCGGCAAACGATATGGGGAATTCATCGTAGATCCTGGTCTATATTTACAGTCTTGCTGATAGTATGCCAATACGATGTATCACGCGAAGTGATCGCAGCGGCAATGGCTCCGTCCGGTAGCTTGACATGACGATCACTGTGGCTGGTGGTGGCGCAAACGTGGCTGAAATTCCTTTGCGCTGGTCACGTCCGAGTTACTTAAGATTACCCTCTTCTAAATCCCCAATCCCAAATAATTTCACCCCCAGAATCCATCTCAACACACAAGCACAGCAACCTTTGCACATTCACGCCTAACATCTCGAAAGAATTGCATCGTTCAAAATGGCTTTCACCGCAAGGTATGTCAACTCTTACTCTGCTCTATTCGCCGCGACTCCGCGTGGTTCTTTCCGAGAGACTCCGGCATGCTGTTTGATGCGTGCAAGCTGTGTTTACACCACGAGCAAGCTCAATAGAGCGTGGCTGACATTCTCTGGATTATAGCGACATCTGCAAGATCATTCTCGCTATCGTTCTACCACCTCTCGGTGTTTTCCTTGAGCGTGGCTGCAATGCCGACTTCCTCATCAACATCCTCCTGACTATATTGGGTTACATCCCTGGTATCATCCACGCCTTGTAAGTAGCACCCCTAACCTCATGGCCAACATTTTATAGTTGGCCGGTCATTGTTGAACTAAAGCTCACCTCTATACAGGTACATCATCCTCAAGTACTAGGCTCCGCGCTCTCCACCCCCAATACCCTTGGTCTAGCATTCGGAGTTCGTCGGTTCATCATACCCGTCCGCATTTCCTAAAAAGATACCAACATACCCTCGAGTCTTCCAGTTGCATCCATCCAGTGTTCGGCAACGGTCGGGAAGCCCTACAGTCAATGATATGGAGATGGCGGGAAACAGAAGAGGTCTCTTGACAGCACAGCAGCATGCGGCTCTGACTGTCTGCGCTGCTTTCTAATACTCAAAGAGTCCTGGTCCAGCTTTCTAGCGTGTGTATCATAATAATCCAGACTCTTTCTAAGCATATCTTACTTGAGCTTCCACGTGATCGGCTACATTCTTGCAAAGACCCTATATATACTCCCTACTCACCTACATAGAATTTTACGGTTTGATTTTGTTTGACTGTTGTTACTTCTATACATACAGCCATCTCCGCTCCACGAAAGGCCCGATCCTCGCATTGCGATGCATATCGCACTCAGATCTGGAGGCTTCACGAGAATCGCTCCCAGCATTTTCTAGAGGACGATGCACACTTTATCAGCTCAACACTGCGGCAAAGACTGACTGCCTTGAATAGTTTCCAATGCACTCAGACATTAAAGTAGGCATCATGGCAGAGGCTTAGCTTGGTGTACAACCGAGAAGAGTTTAGCGGCATAACTGCGAGTCTCAATTCTATTTTTACGCGCCCATGTCAGCGAAACGCCTCAATCCATGCCCAGAGAAGAGGTCTTCCACACCAGAGTAGTGATACCTCATGCATTCGTTGGACGACAACCACTCAAAACATGCAAGCGCTTACACATCCAAGGCCGATGTTCTATGAATGGCTGAGTCTGATGGCGCACCTGGATTATGACATGCCTCCCTGATTGTACTACACTGTAACTGCAGCGACTCCATCTGTCCCCTTCCATGACCGAAGAAACAAAAGGGCCCATGAGGGCGCCTGCTTCGCGAGCAGTCGTGTTTCATTGCTGTTTTTCCTTTTCTATTTCATTCATGTCGTTCTGTTGATCATTTCCTCACGTGTTGAGACCTTTCCTACGTTCTTTTCCACTCTGCATTGCAAGGAGCTGGCTTCATGTCTTGGTGGGGCTTTGGGGTTTTTCCAGGTCAGTAATCGGTTCCGCAACTTTTTATATAGCCTACACAGCCATGCTCCACCGCAATGCCTCGAGCCTTATACACCATTACACACCGCTACCTACCACGTCGTTCCTCATACTCCTTCCTCCTTCTCTTCAACAAGCTATCACCTTGTCGATCTTTACTCTTTTCATGCCCAAAACTTTATAGCTAACCATGATAGCAGTTCTTTCACAGCATTTCGATGGCCTTTCCCTTCTGGCCTTTCCTTTATCTCCTTCTTACACCGTTGACTTGGGCTGGCCCACTCTCTACGGCATCTTTGACACCCTACCTCGCCAGCATAGTACCTGCTTGCGCCCAAAGCTGTCTCGAGTCCTTCATTGCCGAGAACTTTCCTACTTCGGTCTGCGGTCCTCCTCCCAACTTCCCATGCCTCTGTACCAGCGATAGCACTTCGGGCTTTACCATTGGTGAAGCTAGCCTGGAGTGCCTCGTGGTAGGCTGCAATGTCTTTGAAGAGTCGGAAGCCGTCGCGGGATACGAGGTATGCACAGGGGTGCAGAGCGCCAAACCGAATACACACAGCACTCTCACGGCGGTACAAACTTTAGTGGTGTCTTACACTATTGGCGCTAATCAGCCGGCCCAGACCAACAGCAACAATCAGCTTTCTACATTTTCTTCCAACTCCTATACAAGATCTTTCATTTCTGCTGCAGCATCTAGCACGGCGTCAGGGTTCACCTCGAAAATAGCATCAGCAACCCGTTCCTCTTCATCTCATTCTACCTCACAGCATTCTCAAACCACACCTCCGCCAGCTGGTGGCGTCCTTTCCAATACGACACCTACTACGCCTTCCACTTCATCTACTATAAATGCCACCGCAGCTGCTGCCTCATCCTCCGCCACACCGCCAGTCCTCACCAAGCCTCAAATTGCGGGCGTGGCGGTTGCAGGTGTGGGGGCGGCCGCCATCGCTTGCGGTCTCTGTTTTCTAGTTTTCTGCTGCCGTCGAAGAAGTAGAACAAATCGACACAGTATTGATTCGTCTTCATCGTTTGGTGGGGACAAGGTCGTCGGCAGTGAAGACAGCTCGCCAGACATGGCAGCTATCGCGCGAACGGACTTCGCATACCGTCCACGATCTAGAAGTGAACAAGCGCCTGAACCCGTACTTGTACGATCACCTCCTCCCAGGAGAAATCTCCGCCTAGAGACCCCCACTACGTCCAGCGAGGATGGTTGGGACCAGTATCAACGGGGAATGAACACCGAGTACATGGGACCTCAGGTTCCATCGAAATCCGTGGGAGGTCCTTCGCCCATCACCCCAGCAAGCAACAGGACGCACTCGCAATTACTGCCCGATAAACCATCGGGTAACAGATACAGCTTGTTCCCTCCGCCTTCTCGTACTCCTCGAAACAGCATACTAGGATCGAGCCTTGGGCCTCCCAGCAATACTGGTTCACGCACGGCACTCCGTTCCCCTGGCTCCGTCAATACGAGTCAGTCGAACCTCCAACGTGAATATAATCTCCGTAAGCCCAGCTCAGATCCATTTCTTGACTCCTCCGGTAGCTCTCTTCCAAACATCTATCCTTATATACAAGCATCAAGGCCGAGATCACCTCGACGGCCACAACAGAATCACCTTCACCCCGCTTTCAGGGTGCCTTCGTGGGACCAACCGACTGGTGTCGTTCGCAAGCCCTTGCCGGCTCATCAGTCGATGAGTGCCCGAGGGGTCTGGCCATCCTCGGAAGAACCCAGGCATCCATATCTTCAACGACCTTACCATCCTCCTTCTGCTGGTGGCCATCGCTACATGGCCGCGACCAATGATGCTCGCCAACGCAATGAACCTTCGAGAAATATCAGCAATGCAAGCACACGCTTCTCGAACGGCTCAGATACGAGCATCGAGGATGAACCCGCACCAGCTCCCCTGAAGCTAAGATCACCTTTCCAAGGAGGTCGAGTCAGATATCCTTCGGTGCCTGTCTCTGCTGCTGAAAGCCCCACCTCGCGTCCAAACGTTGCAGAGCTGCCATCCCGGTCAGATTCTCTGGCAAACCGGAGGCTCGGAAAGCAAAAAGCGAGAGAAATCACCGATAGGCTGCAGGATCAGCGACAGCCCTCAGAGGAGAGTCCTAGGAAATCCGCCAAATATCAAATTCTGGTCAGTCCTGGTCGCTATGGCATTGAGAACTCGAACTCGCCCTCATCGGTCAGACATGTCAAGAGAACACCGCCTATGGATCCTCATTGGTGATTTCATATATCTTATGCATGATCAAATGTATACTACGCATTGGGAGGTAGTAATATGGGCAGGTCATGGCGTTCTAAAAATGCATTAGGTGCATAGTGATTTAGCGAAGGCGTTTGGATGTCTTTGGTAAATCTTTCCTTACCATCTACAAGTCTTGTGTATTATGATAGCTTTTGACATATACCATGTATTACATACTCGTAGACAATTACTTTCTTCAACTTCAAACCCTGTGCCACTAGTAATATCAATGACAGCTACATCTGCATTAATCGAACGTATACTTATTGGTCTCACTGTGCTCATAGCTTTCGCACTATACGACCTCACTCCATCATCCCTACTATCTCCCACCGGTATGCCTCCCAAACCTAAGCTAAACGTGCACAATTTCCCCCGCCCACCCCTCCTGGAAAAGACACCCCGCCACCTTCAGATAAAATGGCAGAACCAAGTCATCGCCAATACCAATGACGCCTACTGGGTACTCGAAACCACACATCCTCCTAGTACGCCCTATCCTCCCTTCCCTCTTCCCCTCCTCAACCTATCATATCACCAACGCTAACAAAATCCCCAGCATACTACCTCCCCCCAACCTCCATTTCCATTCCCCTCACTCGCAGTACCCACAGCAGCTTCTGCGAATGGAAAGGCCGCGCCACATACTTCAATCTCAAGTCTCTTAATAGTGATGAAGAAGTGAAAAACAGAGCATGGTGCTACGATAATCCGACCAAAGGGTTTGAGGCTATCAAAGGCTATTTGAGCTTTTATGCTGGACCTTGGGAGTGCTTTGTTGATGGAGAAAAGGTTGAGCCACAGCCGGGCGACTTCTATGGGGGGTGGATGACTAGTGACATTGATGGCGGGCAAAAGGGGGTGAAGGGGGGGCCGGGGACATGGGGCTGGTAGGGGAGGATCGCGTGGCCTGTGGCCTGTGGTATGATATGATGGGACGGCTAGGAAATGAGTAGTATGGGTTGGGCGGCAGGGCGACGGCATGATTGAGAGGCCTATGGCGCGATGGCGTTGGAATAGCATGGTAGGTATTTGCATGGTCTCAAGACAATCTTCTGGCCTCCTCTGAACATGTGGGTCCTTCTCTGGTTGTTTCTTGATCGTTTCCTATCGAATCCTATTCACTACATGCATGAAGTGAGTTGCTTCTCCGAATGTATTCTGCGCCTTATGTCCTTAGGTCCCATCGTCTTTTTTCAAAGAGATACCCATCCCTTTCACAATAATCAAGCCAAGCATCCTTCTCCATCATGCCGGTGATGGCACGAAAAGCGTTATTGAAATAGACTCTCAAGACTCTCAATCGGATCGTTCAGATCCTCACAATTTTTATCATGTAAAGTCTCAGTCGCCGCGCGACAGTTGCCATCTTTCTTGGTAACCTTACCTCCTCTGATGCATTTGATGCAGAGCCCTTGCTGCTGTATCGAGGCGGCATTGGCAGCATTTTGCAGCAGGCTTTTCAAATCGGTCCTCACACTCCGACAGTCGGTTGTAGTAATCATAAAATCTCCTTGTCGAATCTTCATTCCGCCCGTAAATGTACATTCCATATCATCCACCGCGTGGTTCTTGAAGTGCAAGAGCCGGCTTGAAATGGTAGAAACACTCATGTGGGGCATCACTTTTGATATTGGCCACAAACCCAGTAGGGAAAGCTGCTTGAGATAATGACCCGTCCTTACGATATACTCGCATACCGTGTTGCTCCTGTCATGTTCCTGCTGCCTCGGGCAGACTGCTTTGGTCTGAGGAGTGATGATATCCTCGATAGTCATCTGCAATTCTAGTAAGGCATCCTCACGTTCCGCAATAATTGAGTCTGATGAGGCAACAATTAGCCTGCCATTCGTTTCAGACATAAAGCCTCACATACCAAACACACGATCCGGCAGAATTCTGTTTGTCAACAAACCGCCAGCCATGACAAGAGCCTCGGCTGTGTATTGGAATATCAACTCTCTAGAGGCTTTCCAGAAAGCTTGGTGATTGTGGAAGGCGTAAGAGATCCAGAGAACTTCAGGGAAAGCATCACTACCCTCAATGGATCCTTCGAATTTCTGCAGCCATAGCTCACTCCAAGTACTGAGCGCTATAGACATGTCGTATTTGTCGCTAAGAATAGCCAATTCTTTCATGAGTGAGATCGAGACGATAGCTGAGAATTTCTTTTTGAAATGCAAGGCTTGACAGAGCCAGGTCAGTGCCTCAGCATCGTCATTAGGCAGAGACACCGTTCTTCCACGTGGATCCTTGTCCGTTAGAGCCTGGCCTTCCGCGAAACTGGGCCCCAGCATAGCTGCGAACACTGGGGAAGCTAAGCTCAACACCTTAGATGTGACTCGGATCGGTATCTCGTCTGAGCCAACTAACAAGACTAGGTCTCCCTCGGCATCAGCGTCATTCTGAGTACTACCCGACATAGCTGGCAACAGTCGCGCACGAAAAAAATTTGTATGCAGTGTTGCAAGAGAGTAGAGTTGTGATTGAGGTGAGAATTTGTTGGAGAACAGAGTGATCGGTGGATGAGGCGTAACACTGTGATTAATCGGGTCAATACAGCAGTGTCGTCATCAAGAAGTGAATGCGTGAGAGGAAAGTTTTGAAATGTAAAAGATTTCAGGAAGCTAATCTGGGAGGCCAAAGTGTAGGCCAAAATTCACTCATCCTCTGGTAGTTGTAGATCGATTGTTGCATGTGTTTCAAGATTGTCTGCCTGCTGAATGCTCTCTGCAAGTACCCTACGTTCAAACAAGTGTTCCACTGGGACCCATTCTGTAAGAGGAGATGCTAACTCGGGAATTTGCAAATTTTCCATAAAACGAGGACTCCGGTGGGGGCAAAAAATGCAGTCAAAAGGTTGTTAGTGGGAAGAAGACGAGAGTTGTGAGCATGAGATCGACTGAATGCATATGACAGAGGGCACATGGGAAGGTTCTTCAATGATTTTCAGAGGAGCTGTAGTGCCTCTACCCTATCGGTGCGAGTAAATTGTCCATCATTGCTTCACCTGTCCGAAAGCCTCAACTGAGCCTAGAAAACTTAAGTCGACGCCCGGGATACTTCCAATACCAGATTTCGAAGCTTCAGGAGCGACCATTGAGCGACTTCCGGGCTATTGCTCCCGCAATTAGGGAGTGTTCTATGACCTGTTTCGTCGAAGAGGAATTCCGTACCGAATGAGGCGATAGTAACTTACCAATGCTGAGCGCTATTACAGGAGACTCATGCACAGTTCTAGAGATTCGGCCTGGCAGTTGCCTTCTAGGGTCTTGATTTTGCCTTTCTTGACACAATTGAGACATAGCCCCAACCGACCCTTTGACGCCTCTTCAACAGCCTTTTGCAATCGTTCCTTGCAATCGACTTTGAAGTTGCTGGGGCAATTGCTAACCTTAAAGTCTACAAAACCGCAGACCTGGATCGAGACGAATTCGATGGTCGCTCCGTTGACAAGTTTGAACATAGGCCAAATCCGGAGGCGACGTAGTTCTTTGAAGGAGTGACCGGTTTCGGCAAGATTGGTACAGAGAGTAGCTTTCCTGTGGTGATAATCCTGGTTTCGGCACTCCTGCCCTACGTGCGTATCCATGGTAGCTTCAAGGGCTTCTAGCAATTCACGCATGCTAGTGTTCTGTTCGGCTTGAATTGATTCTGTGAGAGGTAAGTCTCAAAGAAATACACAAGCAATGACTGGGAGTGACATACCCACTACAGCAAGAGTGGTTCGTTCAGCCTTTTCAGCCCGTTTGCACTCTTTTTCAAGCCCATCCGAACTATAACATCGCATCATATCTTTGGAGATCCTCCAGAACGCGCGATGGTTGCCCAATTCACGCGAGATCCACAGCATCTTTACGAAGTGATCCTCCCCGTCCTTCGATCCTTTGAAATGAGAAAGCCATACATCGCTCCAAGGGCTCAGAGCTAATGATAAATCGTATTTGTCGCAGAGGCCGGCCAGTTTCTCCAGTAACGGAAATGAGATTTCTGGCGTAGTATGCTGCCTGAAATGAAGAGCTTCGCAGATCCAGAGCATGGCCTCTGGGTCATCATCAGGTAGTCCAATGTTCACCGGCCTACCTTCATTTAGGATGGCTTTGCCTTCAGCAAAATTGGGCCCAAACATAGCAGCCAATACCGGTGATGCGAGACTCAGAACCTTCGAGGAGACCAGCATTGACATTTGCTTCTCATCTGTGCCGACGCTCAAGGAGAGGTCACCTGCCGGGTCGACGGTTTTGTGGTAGGCAGCTGACATGGCTATATGGATCGTTGTAGATGTGGAATTCAAGTTTTGGTGTTCAGGATTGGTGGACGGTGGGTGATGGAGGTTCATTTAGTGGCGAAGTGGATTGTAGTTTGGCGCGATATAGAAGAAGCTACGTCAGAAAGCGGAAGTGATCAAGCTTTTGATTGGCTGTAGCATGTTGGTGTGTTGAATTGGATCTTTCCTACAGGACAAGGACACTCGGATGAAAGCTTAGCGTTGTTCCTAGCCTCGCTGCAAATACCCGTACGATAGCTTTTTGAAATGGATAAACCTCTGTTTACAACAGCATATATGGCATCTGGAGTTCATGCCATCTCACGCATCTTTATCGCTTCAGCAAGAACTAGTTAATGAACTGGAAAATAATTAAGCGGCAGCGCTGGGAAAAAAGGATGGGCCTTCAGCCTCGTCTTAGCTGTAGCTCGAACTCAAACTGGATGTCTTTGGTTGGCACCTCCTCCTCTACCGTAATATTCAGCACATGAACATCGCTGTACGGCCTAAGCAGGAATTTGAGGACGGGAAGCAATTACTCCTCAGGAAACCTTAAGGACATAAATAATGCTCTACACCAGAAGTTCTTGCAACATAAGCATTTCTGAGATAGATCTTGCACTATAAGTACGCGGAAAGTCCTGGGGGCGCACAGCACAGTTCGGGTATGGCCGTCAATACCGAGGTTCTTGGATTTGTATATGATCCTCATACAAATCTAAGTAACCCCGTATTAGCTATATTACTAACAGCTTTTTAAACGGTATTTACAAGTTATTAAACTTTCACCTCTATCCTTCCCATATACTCCTACTCCATATCGCCGCAGCCCCCTTAGATAAAACCACGCCGCCTCCGCAGCAAGAAGGCCCCAACATAGTTATATAAACCCGTCCTTAGTAGCCAAAAAAACCCTCCTGCCTTATCCGCTCCGCTAGTACTCGGGCGGTGATAGCCTAAGCCTACTAAGGCGTGGGAGCAAGCTCAGGGCGAGTTTCGCAGCCTCGCCGGGCAAGAGTAAGGGGTCATACTAGAGGCGGAGGGTAAAGCTAAGCCTTTTAGCCCTATAAGGAAGCGATCCAAGAATAGCCTCATCGCCGCTATAGATATAGACGAGCGGGAGTCGCAGGAGCAGCGGATTATTAACGCGGCGTTCTTGAGTCAATTCAGAGCATAGGTCGGAATAATACGGTGGAAGAGTAGCAGCGACGTATGGGAGGTCTAAATAGGGTAGATTAGCGACAGCTATATATATAACAACGATATACTGCGCTGGCATTCAAAGCTGTGACGGTAATACGGCTGAGGCGGTAGTATTTAGATTTTTATATAATCCCTATGGCATCTACGGCTGTATCCGAACTGTGCTGTGTGCCCTCATAGTGTGCGCCCCCAGGACTTCCCGATAAGTACGGGGCCACCACTATTCAAGCAATCCGTCGAGAGCAAGGCTTAACGGAATATCGTCGAAATAAAAGACACCAGTCTGTAGCTCTTAGCTTCAGCCGAGTCAGAGTAGAAGAGATGATAAAAACACACTTACCAAGCGATGCTCCCAACGGTGTCAACGGTGCGCACTGCGCTAAAATAGCGCGTCGTAGTGTGGTACGAACCCCGTATCGTACCGTAGAATACTATCTATCTTCGGTATTACGATAGTGTACTCATAGTACCGCGCTTGACGAGATTAATCTAAGATATCAATCGCTATCCCTTTTACGGTAAGTAGCTAAAGCCCTAAAACCCCCCTAAAAGACCCCTAAAATGCGTATCTAAGACCGTAGGAAATTACCATTTATAATAATAGTATAGCGGCACCAGCGGTACAGTATAGACCCTATACTGCCAAGAACGGTTTGGTACGAACCCCGTATTGTACCATTTATTGAGAGAAATAAGCTGTATCACGATACCGCACACCGCGATATGCTCGGTATACTGTTGGGAGCATTGCTACCAAGGAGTCGACGCGATATGTAAGTCAGGCTCTCCCCTTTGCAACAACGATGTTCCAAAACACTACAGCAGGCAAAGTACCTAATAATGCCTGGCTCAACATAGGATCCGAAGCGAAAAATTCTAGCTAGAGTCACATATATATGAATCTCGAAGCTTCTTCGTCGCGCTTTCTCCTATTCAGCTTCGCAAACAATAAGTCGTTCTAAAAGCCGAGGTGTGAACAAGAGCGGCGTCGAATGAGCTCCTAATGGCGATCTTGCCGATTCTTGGAGCAGGCGCCGTTCAGCATTCAACACAACAAATATATCCGCATTGATTACTCTTGACTGATCATCTTTGCCGATAGTGTAATTGGTCCAACCGCCGTCATGGCCGAACTGAATGAAGACACATAACACCAATCGGTATGCATGAGAAAAATTGAAGAATTGGTTGCCTTCCGCAATTAGAATATGTAAGGAATTGTTATCAAGATTCTAAAGGATTGCTGATTCTCCGCAACGGACGAATACGAGACATGTGTGTTCATCCTTTTACTAGGACTCAGAAGCCAGAGCCAGCGACCAACTCCTTCCTGTTCCAATCAGACCTCAATGATCCTTGTTCTCGGCTTCCTTGCCATCGTGGCCACAACGAGCGCCCAACCCCACTCCCTCGACGGCCGTGCCGCGAAATATGTGCCGCAGAAGACATACACCGACAATAGCATAATATACTTCGCGCCCGAATGGCCCACCTGCGCCAATGACAAATCCATGAGCTTTTAGCGGTTGCAAAAGTGTTGCGACCTCTTGGCAATGTCGATCCATGCCAAACACACCCGTTTTACTAGCAAACTGCATGGACTTGTATTGAATATCTTTCTGTCCACTTTTTATATATATATATATATATATATAGCGTCCCCGAACCCAGGCTAACACGTGACCGCTGGCTGACTAAGGTACCGCCGCTTTACTCTCTCGCTAATAACCGTTTCGTCGATATACTCTCCCTTTACTCCTTTATACTCCCTTATTACTCTCCCCTACTCCCTCGTTACTCTTCTTTACTCTCTCGCTACTCCCCTATACTCCCCCTTAACTACTTCCTACTCTTTAACTAGTAATACTTTTTTATAAATTTAAACAAGAGCGTCTATTTAGCTCGTTTTAAATATTAATTAAAAAAAAACCGGTTATAACTCTCGTCGGTAAATCGAAAACCGGTTTTAATAACTCAGGGCTACTAGGTAAATTACCTCGGGCGCCCGAGGTAAATTTAAAGCGCCCGAATAACCCCGAGCGCCCGTCGAGCGCCCGCCGAGTACCCTTCGAGCGTTAAATCGCTCGATAGGCGCTCGACGGGCGCTTAAAACTATTATAAAATAAACGTCGGGCTCCTTATAAACGTAATTTAAACCCGAAACTTCAAAAGCCCTAACTTTAGAAAATAATATAATTTATTATTTAAAATTTTAATATTCTATAATCGCCTTTATCGACGGTAGCGACCCCCTAGAACGACTCTTAACGCTAGTAAATTTTAATCCCCGGAATCGATCGATTTAAGCGAAATCCTCGCGGGGGTAATACATAGGCTATATATTAAAATATATATTAGAGATTTAGAGGTTACGATAATAATAATTATAAAAATACGATAACGATAATACTATAATTATAAATAAAATATACTATAACTATAAATAGAATAGGGTTATAATTATAAATAAAATAAGATTATAGTTATAAATAAGGGTTATAAATAAAGGTTAAAATTAATAACGTACCCCTAATTTAACGCCCGTTAATAATAGTTTTAAGTTTACTCGGTATATACCCGAGTAACCTTAGGCCTCTTAACTATATACCTCGGGCGTACCTCGAGTCGGTAGATAAATATCGCGTTAGAGGTTCCTAAGGCGCCCGTCGAGCGCCCTAAATTATAATCGAGTTACTTTTCGTTTTACCGACGCTACCGACCGCCTATTATATTATCTTTTATTTTTATTTTTTTACTCTTTCGCTTTTACTCTTCTTCTTTACTTCGAATTATTTACGGTCTATAATAATTTATCTAAATACTAAATATACTATTATATATATTATTATTTTATATTTAATTTATATATTACTGCCTCTATCTTTCTTCGCTTTATATATTTTAATAGTTAGGGTATTTTTATTTTATTATAATTCTCGCCCCGACCTCGATTTTAATAGTATAGAAAAAGAGGACTATAGTATAGTTCTTTAATAATACGAAAATAAATAGTCTAGAGTCCTTAATCGAGGTTAATATTAATAGCGATAAAATATTTAAATACCTCGAGTCTAATACTAAAATTAACTATAACTAGATATTAGTTTTTTAAGATAAATAAGTTTTTATATCTTCCTTACTACTACGAAATATTATATAATTTTTATTAACGGTATTTTATCTCGGTAGATTAGGTATATTAAAAAGAACCTTAATACTAGTTCTTATACTATAAAAATAATAAAGTACTTTATAGAGGGTATTATATATAACTATAATATTAATAAAAAGAAATCGTCTATATATATTATATTTTAGAAATAGATAAACTTTAGCGCCGGTTAAAAACGACGGTTTAATAACGATAAAATCCCTTTTAAAGTATCGGAATCGATTTATTTTATTCGTATTTAAAGCTTCGCTCTACTCTTCCTCCCCGTCTATAAAATTTAATAATTTTATTAATATATATAAACCGAGCTACGTAAGAAGTTTAATCTTTTAATAACTCGGCGAACTCGGTACTTTATAATAATAAACTACTTCGTTATTATTATTAAATATATATAGTAGAAAAATTAGTATTAATATAGATATAAACGGATCCTTATATAGGATTACGTTATTTAAATATTATTTATCTACTCCTCGGCGCGAGTAGGCGAGTATTTTGAATTTAATATATATAAAGACTCCGGCCGTAGACTATTATATAAAATAAATAAAATAACCCTCTAAAGTACTACTAACTAAAAAAGTTATCGGGTATCGCGTTTACGTTATAAATAAATAATCGACTTCGCCGTATTCAAGAATAAAAAAGGGGAGGCGGAGATTAATATATAAATTATAAAGAACGTAAAAGGTTTTTTTTAAATATTATATAAAAGATTACTTTATTATCTAAAACTTCGGAATTATAATTAGAGGTAATTTTTATTAATTATTCTAATATAATTCTAGGCTATAATATAGTATATATAAAAATATAGAGCCGTTATTTACGAACCTAGTACTATCTTTATTAGTAATCGCCCTAGCGGATTATACTTTTTAGGACTATAAATCTTTCGAAGAGATTAAGGCGATTCCCTTATCTATGAATAAATCTTCATACTATTTTCGAATTAAGAAAGATATACTCTATATATCTTTTTTCTAGATAATATCTACGGATAAACTAAAAGAAAGATCTATAAAGCGGGCTCGTTTAATAATTAAATAATAAATCTAAGATATCGCGCCGGGTATAAGGAAAGTATTAAAATATATAATATTTAAAGAGAAGTCTTTATTAAAGCCGATAATAAGTTTTTAAGGACGAAATATAATTATTAAAATATATTAACTCGGTTAAAGATAATAATTACTCGATCGCCGAAAGGATGAAATTCGCCGGTTATAATAATATAGATACTTTCTTTAATTTATACGCGCCTAAGTTAAATATTATAAACGGGATAATAAATTACTAGAATAAAAAACGTCGTACTATTTATTTTAAAGAATTTCGTGGGTTATTATTTTATTATTATTCTTAACTATTATAATCGTTACCCGTAAAGATCGAAGCTAACCTAGATAATTATATTAACTTCGTCTCTATTAATAAAGAGATCGAAATACTAGGGGAGAAACTTTAAAGTATTATATTAAAAGATAAAACCTAATTAACTCGGACTCGACGAGAGAAACTATATTAACGGAAATACTAACTCGTATCCGAAGAGCTTAGTAAATAATAGTAGATTTAATTATATAAGATTACTTTAAATACGGAGAATAAAGTACTTTAAATCGTAAATTTATTAAATTACTTTAACCGGATTCGTCGTTTAAATTCGTTATATAATCGATTAATATCTTTACTCTTCCTTAACGTTCTCCTCCGTAGTATATAGAGTCGTAGCGTATTTTAGGATATAATTATATTATATAAAAAGAATCCGCGGGTAGCTTATCGTTTAAATTTACGATTTAAAAATAGTTATTACCCTATACTTTAATATATAAAGAATATAGATTAGTTCGTTTACTTCTCTATTCTAATTTCTTAAATATTTAATTATTACGGACTAGTTAACTAAATACCCTTCGATTCTATAATATTAATATTAGCGATAAGTAGGAATATATTTACCGTTATTATAAAGGCGATTTTAAAAGGAAATACGACTTTATTAAACTCTATTTTTAATATAATAAATAAATCACTAGTAGGGCCGGATAATTCGAGTATTATTAATATTATTTTACCGACCTCGAGACACTCCTAGTTTAATATAATCTATTTATTTTCCGCCGAATTTTTACTACTACTAGGTAGTATTTTTTTTATCTTTTCAATTTAAAACTTTTACTAGCGAAACGTTTCTATTAATTCTTCGTTAAATAAAACTAAGAAGAGTACCTATAAGAATATTTCTAATATTTAGAAAATAGGTATAACCGATCTATAAAAGTGGGTAAAAATAAGGTAGTTCTATATCTTAATCTATACTATATACTTTCTTTCGACTCGATTCAAGATCTTTAGTATTACTATTAGGATATATATTACGTTAAATATATTAAACTCGATCTAATTAAAAGGCGCCGCTTAATATATTAATTTTCTCTAAATATAAAGGTTTTCCTCGGCGCGAGTATTAAGTTAGAGTATTATTATAACCTCTTAAACGGGGAAAATCCTTATAAATATATTAATAAAATAATAAACTCGTTAATACTTAAAATACTCGACTTTATCGTTCCTACGGGACTAGTAAAACTAGAAGATAAAAATAACTTTAATTAAAATTACTCTCTTTCTTCGATCGATTTAATAATAAATTAAAAGAAGTAAAGTTTATCGGTAATATCTTTTATAAACTCTAAAAACCCGCTTTCGATTATTAATTAAACTTTAGACGAGACCGCACTCGATAACCCGATACCGGTATCGTTAATTAATTTCAATCTTTTTTTATTAATCGACCCGAGATTATTTAACGAGTCTAACCCGTAGCTTATTATTCTTCCATTATAGTACGTAATAATTCCGCGTCCGTAGTTAGAGAGTTAGTAATATAAGACTATTTTTTAGTAATTTAGAGCCTAAAAGATAGTTTACTAATTTATATAAAATAGAATAAGAGTTTATTATATATAAAATTATAGATAAACGAATTAAATATATTATATTTATAGAATACTCTCAAGCTTCACGTCTATATATATAATATATATAGAAATCTCTCTATTCTATAGGTAAGTCTTAAGACTATATTTTTAAAATAAATTTATATAACTTATAGTTAACTCGTAATAATAGTAGAACTTTAGTATAGATTAAAATAAACCTTTAATTAATATAGGTATCTAGATTTTCACCTCCGTTCCTTCGATTTAAGGCTCTAATTTTGGCTCTTTAAAAAAGAGTATTAAAACTAGAGCCCTACGAAGAGTTAAAAACTTCTAATATTTAATCTAGTTTCTATTTATATTTAGATTCTTTTAATAATAATATTAAGTTTACTAGAATAATAATTAATAACTTTTTTAGGAATTCTAATTAATTTACTCTATAAATAGTTTAAAGAAAAAATAATATCTCGTCGACTTAATAATATAAAGCGAACGGAGTAGAATAAGAAATATAGAGAGAAATTATTAGCGTATATTTATAAAAGCCGTTATCTTTTATAATTAGTCGTTACTAATACGAGTAAAGATAAAAGGCTCGGAATTATAATAGAAATATCGTAGATACGACTTGAAACCAACGTAGATAACCTTTATATATAGGAAAAACTAGACGAAAATAAGTATTTATTCTCGAAAAATCTAAATAACCTTTCGATTAACTAGCTTAAAGATTTGTATAATAATATTAATAAATCGTTTATAGTTATTTAAAAGACCAAGTTTTAATTAGAACTCCCGGTATAAAATAAGGAAGAGTCTATATATATTATTTATTCTCGTTAATTCGACGTTTAGTTAACTACTTAATAAGTTTCTAGAATTTCCTAAACCGGAAATTAATTTTATAGTAAAGATTAACGACCTATACTAAGATAACGTTAGATTAATTTACGAAATTAATAAATAAAAACGTCGGGTTACTATAGAGTCGGAAAGGAGATAAATAATTAAATTAAAAACTAGTAAACTAAAAGTCATTATTTAGTAGTTATAGATAAATAATAAAAAACTTAAGAAATATATAAATAAATAGAAGCTAATAGCTAAGGAATTGAAAAATAATATAAATAAATATTATAGAGAAATGAATAAGATTTTTATAGTTTTAGATTAGGTGAAATCGGAGCTAACTTATACCTCTATAAAAGAGTACCTCGGATAGGGAGTTTTATACCTATTTATAAGCGAGTAAATCTGAGTATAAATATAGTAGATATTATTATAACTAGTTAATAGAGCTTTATATCTAACTTCCAAAATCTATATTATATATATATAATCTCCTATAGACTTTCGATGAGACTAAGTTTACGTACTATATTAAGAATTCTCGAGTCTTTTATTTAAAGAATTTAAGTTATTTAATTATTTTTTTAGGCGACCTAAAAATCTCTTAAAATTAGGTTTAAATATATAGTTAATAATAATATATAAGAATCTATTAACCGACTAATTAGATTATTTATTTTAGAAATCCCGAAAATAGATACTCGCCCCTATACTCTTGGCTCCGATAATAATAATAATAATAATAATAACGATAATATATAGGTTCCTATTACTCTAGTCTCGCTAGTAGTCTCTAAAGTAGATATTAATTATATATAAATTATTTCTAGCTCCTTTAATTTACTTTTAACTTCTCTACTCCGCTTCTAACTTCTTTAATTTATTTCTAACTCCTCTACTCCGCTTCTAGCTCTCCCGCTTTATTTTTAATTCTTTTAATTTATTTCTAACTCCCCCGCTTTATTTCTAGCTCCCCGAATTTACTTCTATCTACCCTATTTTATTCTTAGTTTACGTAGTTATATTTAGTTCTTTAATCTCGCTCTTAACCCCGCTCTCTCTACTCGAGATCTAAGATAGGAATCTTGTAACTAATTTTATACCTAGATATTTAACCGGTCTTAGTTAATTTACGATAATAAGTTTATAATAAAGGGACTTTTATTTTTAATATTAATAATTAAAAATAGTCCACGTTAAATTGTATTAAATAAACTAAGGTATATTCTTATTAAAAAAGAATTTCTATAATATTAAACTAAGGTATAATAATAATAGATAATTTTTAATAAATTTTTAATATAAAATACGAAAAACTAAATAAATAGTATTTACTAGAAAATTATACTCGGAAGAGATTAATAAAAGCTACGAGGCGTTACTATAAAGCGTAAATAATAATATAGTATAATGGAATATTTATAGAGCGCTCCTAACGAGTATTAAAGCCGAATAACTCTCTATTTTATTCTCCCTAATTTTAATAATTACGGAATAAATATTAATAAAGTTTAATATTAATATTAATATCGATTTTAGAGTTATTAATATTATCGGATATTAATAATTTTCTTCCGTTAATTATTTTCGGATTAGTTATAGAATCGTTATTTCTAATCTCTTTCTACTATATCCTATTTTCTACGTAGCTACGACCTATATCGATTATCGTTAATATTATTAAATAGCTTATTAGATAGCGCTAGCTATTATTATTTAAATTACGGAGGACGGGATTATATTAGTTTAAATTAATTAAATAACTCCTAGCTAGGCGACTCCTAGCTAGATAACTCCTATTTAAGAAATTACTAACTAGTTTACTACTAGTTAAGCGACGCCTAGTTATATAAATCCTAGTTAAATAATACCTAGTTAAATAATACCTAGTTAAATAATACCTAGTTAAATAATACCTAATTAAACGAATCCTAGTTAAATGATTTTTATTTAAATAACTCCTAGCTAAGTTAATCCTAATTAAACGATTCTTAGTTAAGAAAATCCTAGTTAACCGACTATAAATTAAACCGCTTTTACTACTTTAAATTAATTATTCTTAATTCGCTATATTACTTTTATTTCTCCGTTAAAGAGTCTAGTTTCTATTTATAATATTATAAAAACTTTTCGTCCTTCGAATTCGATTATTTTACGGTATAGTAGATAATTTAGGAGATTTTAATTAATCCGTACCTAGCTAGTTATTTTAATAAGATTATTTCGTGATAAAAAAATATCTTCTAGGTCTCCTAACTATTCTATTATAATAAATATACGAGGATATTAACTAGCCCCCGATATTATAGTATCGTTAACCGATATAACGATCTAATATATACTTTTATACCGGTATTTATATTAGGTAATAAATTTCTTTATCGGTTTCTTAACGGATAAAATATCCTCAGGTTTTAGATCGTTATATAATTATACCGACTTTTATATATATAATCCCGACTTCTCCTCGACTAGAAACTAGAAAGTTTTAAAAATTTAATATTTGGATTTAATTGACTCGTTGTTTAAAATAAGTTTATTTATAGCTCTAGTTATCCCTATATTACTATTATTAATAGATCTTATTCCGGTAGATAAATCTCCTATATTATTTATCTTTATATCCTCGTTATTACCGGAACTAGAACTAGTACTAGTACTATTAGTATTACTAGTACCCGATTTAATACTACTATTTCTAGTATTTAACTCAATCCTAGAACTATTACTAATATTATTAGTATTTCTAGTACTAGATTCAGTGTTACTACTATTACTAGTATTAGTAATAGAATTAGACTAGGGCTCCTCGGCCTCTAAAAGTCATAAAGACTCTTTATTAATATTAATATATTACTAAACCTATATCTTAGGTAAATTATAATCCTCGTAGAATTTTTATATTACGATATAAAGAGTTCTAAAAATAGTAGCTAGTTTCTTTTCTTATTTAGAATCGGTCGTATCTTTATATATCGTTCTTAATATTTATATACTCTAGTATTTATTTTAGAAGTATTTTAAAGGAAATTTTCCACGACCTAAATTATAATCTTTCTCTTTATTATAGGCTTCGATATTACTATTAACCTTTTCGATAAAAGCGAGCGCTTTCTAATTAGAGGGGTCGATTTATAACCGGCGGATACTTTTTATAAAGAGTATTATATCCTAAAATATTTTATATAATTTCTTAGGCCTCTCTATTTCCTCCGGTATAATAATAAATAAATTAAATTTATCTCGGGTATTATTTAAAACTATATTATAATTAGTTTATTTACTTTTAATTTAGGGTTTTTATTTATTTTATTATACCTAGTTAATTTTTTCTTTCTATTCTATAAACTACTTATTAAGATAAATAAAAGTAGAAAGTTATTTATAAATTTGTATTATTATAGTTTTATTTATATAATGAAATTATTTAAGCGCCTTATCCGGGTTATTATTAATAATTCGATCGATTTTATAATATTATTACTCGCGAAGTTAACTTTAATTTAACTCTTCGATTAAATTAAATAATTCGAGAGCGACTTTCGCCCCTCGCCTAAACAATTTTATTTATCGGGTAGTAACGGGGTTTTAATTAGACTTTTAATTTATATTAATATTAAAACTTCTACTCGCGGTATTATTAGAGGTACTATTTATATTATTATTAATATTTCCGCCTAATATATTATTTACCGAATTTTATATATTATTAGAAGTTCCGGTTAAGGTACCCGATATACCTAGGAGAGTATAGTATTAAATATTATTATTATTAAAGGGTCTTAAGTTTATAGTTAAGGAAATTATAAAATAAAATTAACGGCTTTAAATTTATCCTATAATTAAATTAACTAATTTTGGCTACGAACGTATTTCGGATTAAACGATTTTTAGTAACGAAATATACTATTAAATCGACGGAGCTTTAAATATTTATTAAAATAAAATATATAGAAATATAAGAATATAAAGAGGGTATTTATAGATAATGAAAAGAGTAAATTAATTAATTTATACTCTTATAGGCGCCGGCTTTAGCTAGGTTATCGGCGTAATTAATTCTAATTATATTTAAATCTAAAATATACTCTTTAGAAGAGATATCTATAATAGGCGCCTATAAATCCAAAATAAATACTAGATTTATATAATTGATAAAGAATATATTTCTCCTCGCTATTCCTATTTACTATATTATAAATATAAAAAGAATAAAACTTTTAATATTATTAATATTATATATCGTTATAATATATATATTCCGGACTTATAGTAAATAAATTAATATACTTTCTTTAATTATATAGACGAAATCCTAGAGACTATTAATATCGAAATCGATATATTATAGAACTCAACGAGTATTAATACTAGTATATACGCGTTTATCGATAGTACGGAAACGCCTTCTAGTATAGACTTTAATATTACTCTAAAAAGAGCTACGGTAGTAGTTATATTAAATAGATCTAGCGGTTATATTAGACTTATATCTATAATTATTTAATTACTAGAAATAGGGCCGTCGGTCGGGACCTAAATAAACTCTTTTATACCTATAAGTTTATTTTAATCTAGTTACTATAGTTTAATTAATTTAACTCTAACGGTAAATTAATTATCGGGGTTAAAGTAATTAAATAATAGTTTTTAAATAACTAGTAGTTTAAAGCCGATAGTATAAACCTCTCCTTCTCTATTCTCTAGAAAGGCGTCGGTAAGGAAAGTATAGAAAGAAAATATTAATTTATTTATCGTCTTTAGTTATATTATTAGAATCTTTTTATAAATAGACCTTAGTGAAAATAAAACCTAAATAATACGGAAAGAAGTTTCGACGGGCTATATAATAATTAAATATAAAATTAAAACGTCTTTTATCTAGGAGTTTAGATATAGATACTAGTTATTAAATAAAAACTACGAGGCGTAGATACTTATATATAGGGTAAATACGATGTAAATAAAATATAACTACGCCGTCTAAACTTATATAAAATAGTACGGTTAAGATATATCGCTAAAATTAATTATTAATTATATATTATTCCCTCTTTAATAACTAGTTAGATTAAATTCTTCTAATATTAATATTTCTTATTCGAGTAAGACCCTATGTTTAAAACCTAGGTATTAATTATCGTATCTAGAATTTAGTTTAGATATTTCACCGCTATTATTCTTATAGTACGGAAAGTATAATTAATAATAATAATTAGTTTTAAACTAAACGTTTTTTTTTAATAGGATTTATTTACTATCTATATATAAAGCCCCCTCGATCGGCGATCTCCGTAAAATAGGAGGTTTAGGGATTATAAATACTCTCTTTTTATCGACGATTATCTATAAAAGTGTAGGGTAGGCTCTAAGCGCTATAAGCGCTCGTAAGCCGGTTAAGCTAGTTTGAGCGGGGTAATACTATATCTTAACTCTAAAGCGATATAAGCGCCCCTAAGAATCTAACGCGCTCTTAAGAATGTTTTTGGCTCGTGAGAATGCCTAAATTTAGAATGCGCCACTAACATGGCCCCCATGCATGGCCCCACTTATGGCTATGGCCCTATTCCATTCATGGCCATGGCGCATTCCATTCATGGCCATGGCGCATTCCATTCATGGCCATGGCGCATTCCATTCATGGCCATAGCCCTATTCCATTCATGGCCATGGCCCCATTCCATTCATGGCCAAGGCCCCATTCCATTCATGGCCAAGGCTCCCACTTATGGCCAAGGCCCTGTCACCGGCGCATCCTATAGCTGTACCTGGCAGAACGTCGCCATATATCCAGTATCGCGCAGCCCGGGCGCCACCCCCGCGTAGATTTCGCGCGAATCGATTGAATCCGGGAATCAAAAGTTACTGGCGTTAGGGGTGGTTCCGGGGGGTCGCTGCCGTCGATAGGGGCGATCATGGAACATCATATATACGCGTATGTATAGGCCATAAATGGGGGTATGCGCGCATCTATGGGGGCAAGAATGGCCATATATGCGCA
>JAABUS010000239.1_pt1 | contig 138665 bp, 127 predicted proteins | sample 5560161 | NCBI WGS metagenome assembly JAABUS01 (sample SAMN10711885, study PRJNA513376) | rock metagenome | isolation source: Antarctica rocks | place: Antarctica: Victoria Land, Trio Nunatak nord | collected 2016-01-04 | reverse complement strand
ACCGCAGGGGCGGACGCCGCGCTGTGTCGCGTCGTGACCGTCTGGCGGAAGCGCGGCGCATCGCCGAAGAGCGACGGCGCGAACGTGAAGAGGCCGCGCGGCGTGCTGAAGCCGCGCGTCGCGCAGAACTTGCGCGCCTCGCCGCGATTGCACGCCAGCGCGCCGCCGATCAAGCGTGGCGTTCTGAAACTGCCGCCAATATTCTCAAAGACGATTCGACAGGCGAAGACTTGGAAGTGCGTCGTGCGGCTGTCGCGGCACTCGGTGGCCGCGCCGGTTCGGTTGTCGTGATGGATCCAAAGTCCGGGCGCATCTACACAATCGTTAATCAGGATTGGGCTTTGCGACGCGGCTTCAAACCGTGCTCGACAATCAAACTCGTGACGGGTCTCGCAGGTTTGAGCGAAAACGTCATCGGCCCGGAGCAGACAATCGGCGTTTCAAGTTACCGTCTCGATCTGACGGACTCGCTCGCTTTTTCCAACAACGGTTATTTCCAGAACGTCGGCGGGCGCGTCGGCTTTGACCGCATGGTTTCTTATGCGCGCCAACTCGGTCTGGGCGAACGCACAGGCATTAATCACGCGAACGAATATACGGGGCGCGTGCCTATGTACAAATCGGGCTACGCTGTTAATCACATGTCTTCGCACGGCGACGATTTTGAAGTAACGCCCGTGCAACTCGGCGCGCTCGTTTCCGTGATCGCCAACGGTGGTAATCTCGTGACGCCGCACTTGCCGCGCACGCCGCAAGAAACCACGCAGTTCAAAACGGAAGTGCGTCGCAACGTCAGCATCCCTGTTGAAAATTTGCGCCGCATGGTTCCCGGTATGATCGGCGCGGTTAATTACGGCACAGCGAAATTCGCTTATAGCCCGACTGAAACCATTGCCGGAAAAACAGGCACCTGTATCGAAGACGGCAACTGGGTCGGACTCTTCACTTCGTATGCGCCGGTCACAGACCCGCGTCTCGCCGTCGTCGTTGTGTCGCGCGGTTCCGACGGACGCGCGCATTTTCCCGTTGCCGTCGCCGGAAGGATTTATCGCGCTCTCGAATATCGCTTTGGCACAATGGGCGGCGCGTTGAAGGTCGCGACGACGCCCGACACACTCGCGCCGCGCCCGAAAATTGATCCGCGAGCCGCCGCCGCGCTCACGGATGAAGAAGGCGAAGCGGACGCAGAATCTGCCACAGGCATTGTGACTACCGATAGCATGACGGGCAACGCACGCAGCAGCGTTAAGAGCGTGACAATGCCCGTCACGAAGATGCCGGTCGCAAACAGGCCATCTGAAATAGTCGTCCAACCTGCCGTGCCGCGCACGAAGTCTACTGCGCCGCAATCGGACAACAGGCCGCGCCGCGTCTTGAGCAATGAGCCTTAAATTCTTTCGCACTGCCTTAGCATAGACAAACCGATCTCCGCCGGACATGCGTATCTTTCTTCCACGCTTCCGGCGGGGATTTTATTTTAAGAGAAACGAAAGAAGCGAATATTGTATCTTTGTTGCGAAGCGGGTTTTGCCGACGATTAAGCTTGACACGATACAGACATTGTTGCAGGATTACACACGAATCGCGATTAAAATTTCACTTAGACATCAATGCCCGTTTGCGGCTCGCCCGTTCGTGCATTGGTAGTATACGTTTACCAAAAGCAGCAACCGCTTTTTCCGCGCGCGCATCTTAGTAAAGCAATGTGCGGCGCTTAACAAATGATAGAACGTACACAAGCCCCCAGTGAGTTGACTGGAATCTCAGAAGCCGAACCATCGCTCGGAGGATATAAAACAAATGAAGAAGACAATTAAATTAATTACGTTGACCGCAATGATGGTCGCCGTGCTCGCCCACGGAACGTTTGCCCAAACTGCCGATCCGCAGACTGCCACCGCAACCGGCGCGCAAGGCGAAGAAGATGCCAAGCGTGACGCTTACGTGGCTTTTACCAGTAAGATTAAGACGGACAAGCCCGGCGCATATCAAGCGGGCAAAGACTACTTGCAAAAGTATTCGGGCGATAACAGCCCGCAGGCGCAGTACGTCAAGAAATGGGTCGCCGCTTACGAAGACGATCAGAAAACGAAGGCGGTCGTTGACACCTATACGAATATTGACCAGTTCATTAAAGCTCAAAAATTTGCGGAGGCTTACGCCGCGAGCAAACAGTATCTCGGTACAAATCCGAACGATCTACGCACGCTCTTGAGTGCCGCGTATGCTGGCTGGCGACTTTCTTTCACAGGCAAGAATACCTCCGATGCGGAAACCGCCAGCTACGCAAAACAGGCTATTCAATTAATTGAAGCGGGCAAAGTTCCGGTCGAAGGTGAAGCTTTCACGGTAAAGAATGAAACGCTCGGCTGGCTCAATTATGCGCTCGGCACGTTCGCGTTGAACACAACATCGCCGGAGGCCGCCGGTTACTTTATTAAAGCAGCGCAGTTTGAAGGCTATGCGAAGAAAGACCCGCAGCTTTACGAGCGCCTCGCCCTCGCCTATCAGTCTACCGAATATACGAAACTCGCGGCGGATTACGCGAAGGGTTATGACACCGAAGAAAAGCGCGCGACGCCTGAAGGCAAAGCCGCAACCGCCAAAATAAATGATGTCGTTGACCGCATCATAGACGCCTACGCGCGCGCCGTCGCTTACAGCGGCACAGATCAAAAATACGCCGCGAAGAAAACAGAGTGGACAAAGCAATTGACGGATTTCTACAAATTCCGTCACGATAACGCCGTCACAGGTCTTGATCAATTGATCGCCTCTGTGACCAGCAAGCCGTTGCCGATGCCCGGTCAATCAATTACCACCGCTCCGACAACAACTTCGTCTACCGAGCAACCATCTGCTGTCACTAGCGCCGGTGCCGTTGACAATGGCGCGATGAAGACCACAATTAACGGAACTGCGGCGACGACAACGCAGACGACAACCACCTCGACTACGCAGAGCACGCGCGCCGTTGCTCCGGCGAGTTCGACGCGCCCGGTGAGTCGCACGGCGACCACTCCGGCGACCACGAAATCTAAAACGACCACCACTACTACCAAGCGTCCGTAAGATCAATCAACGGCTCGCGCCAAAGAACAAGAAAGCCGTGTGCTGCGTCTAATTTGTTTCGACGCAGCACACGGCCTTTTGTTACAATTCGCATCGTGAAAAAGGCTAAACTCGTTGCACCTGACTTTGCTGCGCTACAACAGATCATCAATTACAATTTCCGCGATCCAGATTTGCTTCAACGCGCCGTCACGCATCGCTCTTGGGCACATGAACAGGTTGCGCCCGGCGAAGAAGAAGCGGCGCGCCGTTTGCACAACGAAGCTTTTGAATTTCTTGGCGATTCCGTGCTTGGATTGATTGTCGCCGATTATCTTTTCGAGAGTTACCCGGAAGTTACCGAAGGCGAACTCTCGCGCATGAAGCACAGCCTTGTCAGCACGACGACGCTCTCCAAAGCCGCCGAGCAATTAACGTTCGGCGGTTTTCTGCGTGTCGGGCGCGGCGAAGAAAAGACCGGCGGCCGTCGCAAATGCGCGCTCCTCGCAGATGTTTTTGAAGCCATCCTCGCCGCGATTTTTCTTGACGGTGGAATAGATGCAGCGACTGCTTTCGTGCGCCATGCGTTAGAAAACGAGTTGAAAGCAGTTGACCCGGAAGCCGCCGCCGCCGCCGATTACAAAACCATGTTACAGGAACGTTTGCAAGCCGAGTGTGGAGTCGCGCCGCAGTATGCCGTAACGGAAACAAGCGGGCCGCCGCACCGCCGTACCTTTCATGTCGAAGTCAGTTGGGAAGGCGGAAGTGAGCAGGGCAAGGGACGCAGCATTAAAGCGGCAGAGACAACTGCCGCACGACGCGCTCTCGAAAACCTGAACGCGCACGTAACGTAAGCGCCGGAGAAACAGTTGATAGACGTCAGGATATTTCCAACGCGGCCTGCCGACGGGCGGCTTGACCACCAGCAGAGTCCTTATCTAGGATGATTTCTATGAATGACGATCACACGAACACGGGAGTTGCCGAGATGCCTGCGACTGCCGCGAGACGGGCAACGGCGCGCGTCGCCGCCACCGAAATAGTTGAGAAGAACCCGCCTTTATCCGTCGCAGAACAACCGGCGGGGCCGCCGAAAACAATCTGGCGAGAGTATTTCGAGTCGGCTGTGGTGACGGTCATCATGGCGCTCTTCGGTATGGCGTTCATCGTGCAGGCCGTCGTTGTGCCGACAGGGTCAATGCTGAACACGATTCTGATCGGCGATCATCTGCTCGTCAATAAATTTATTTTCGCGCCCGGCCCGACTCTGCCCTTTTTGCCGCAACGCGAAATACGGCGCGGTGACATCATTGTTTTCAAATATCCGGGTAACAAATACAATCCCAGAAGCGACTATGAAAGAGACCCGCCGTCGCCACCCTACACTACAAATTTCGTCAAACGCGTGATCGGGCTTCCCGGCGACCGCATTGAAATCAATGGCGAGCGCGTTATCGTTAACAATCAACCTTTGAGCGAGCGTCTCATTGTCGCCAGTGACGCGTGTCCCGGCGCGCTTGGGGACGATCCCTGTCACAATGCGCCGCTTAAGATCATCACCGTTCCGCCCGCGTCGTCCGATAAAGCCTATAATGTTTACTACGGCTCCGGGCCTCACTCCGCTTTCGAGCAATCATACACAACCTTCGAGAAGGAGGGACGCGGGCGCACGTTGACCGTCCCGGCGGGCAACTATTTCGTGATGGGCGATAATCGTGACAACAGCGACGACAGCCGTTTCTGGGGTTTCGTGCCGCGCGATTTAATCATCGGGCGCGCGATGTTCGTTTACTGGTCTTATGATAAGAGCGCGCCGACGAGCGGCAATTTCCTCCTCGACTTTTTGCGCAACACGCGCTGGAGTCGCACGGGCACAATGGTCAAATGATTCATCGAACTTGCGCCCGCGAAGAACAAGGAGACGAACATGGCTGCAGCAGAATCAATGTGGAAACTCGGCGGACTAACATGGAAAGATTTAGGCACGCGCGTCTGGGCGGAAATTAATAAAGATGATGTCTTTGGCCGCGCCGCGCAACTCGCTTACTATTTCCTGCTCGCGCTCTTTCCGTTATTGCTTTTTTTAACTTCCGTCATCGGTATCTTCCTTGGATCGGGAACGGGGTTGCGTCATAGTCTCTTTAATTATCTGGGACAGGTGTTACCCGCCTCGTCCGCCGAACTTGTTAGTTCGACGATGCGCGATGTCAGCGAAGGAAGCGGCGGCGGCAAAATCTCTTTCGGTATTCTCGCAGCTTTGTGGGCAGCCTCGAATGGAATGGGCGCGATCAGCGAATCGCTCAATGCCGCTTATGATGTAAAGGAAACGCGTCCTTGGTGGAAGACGCGCTTGACCGCCGTGCTGCTAACGATTGCGCTCGCGTTGTTGATTATTACGGCGCTGGTGCTGGTGCTGTACGGCGGTAAGATCGCGGAAAGCGTCGCGGCGCATTTCGGTCTCGGCGACGTGTTCACAACCGCTTGGAAAATCTTGCAGTGGCCGGTTGTACTCGCGTTCGTATTGCTGGCCTTCGCGCTTCTTTATTATTTTGCGCCGGACGTGAAGAATCAAAAGTGGACTTATGTGACGCCCGGCACGGTGATCGGCGTCGCGCTCTGGCTGCTCGTTTCATTAGGCTTTCGTCTTTACCTGCACTTCTTCGATTCGTACAGCAAGACCTACGGCGCGCTCGGCGCAGTTATCGTATTAATGCTTTGGTTATATTTGACGGGCGCGGCGATTCTCGTCGGTGGCGAAGTCAATTCTGAAATCGAGAGCGTGATGGCAAAAACTGGCGCATCCGACGCCAAAGAAAAGGGCGAGAAGCAGCCGAACGACAAAGGAGCGGCGCGCGTAGCGATTAATAAAAGGGATAGCGAAGCAGACAAAGCGCCAACGAAATCGCCTGCCCGCCCGACGCCCGTTCATGCCGGACAATCAATGAACCGTGGCGTTGACGATCATGGCTTGAGCGCGAAGAAAGTCGCCGTCGTGTTCGGCGCATGGGTGCTCGCCAAACTTCAACGCTCCACACGAAAGTAGTTTTCAATGAAATGATGTTGCGCAATCATGTGCGTGACATCAAACGTCAGCGCACACCGAAAGCGCATTGCTTGGAAGGAACTCACAGATGAGTCATAACTTTAATTCGCCGCTTGCCGAAGTTGATCCATTGATCGCGGGCGCAATTGATAATGAAGTCGCGCGACAGGCGGGCGGCCTCGAACTGATCGCCTCGGAAAATTTCGTCAGCGAAGCCATCCTCGAAGCAATGGGTTCGGTCTTCACAAACAAGTACGCCGAAGGCTATCCGGGCAAACGCTACTACGGCGGTTGCGAATTCGCAGATGTCGCGGAACAAGCGGCAATTGATCGCGCCAAACAAATCTTCGGCGCGGATCATGCCAACGTCCAACCGCACAGCGGCGCGCAGGCGAACATGGCAGTTTATCTCGCCGCGATAAATTACGGCGACCAAATTCTCGGCATGAATCTTTCGCATGGCGGACATCTCACGCACGGTCACCCGCTCAATTTCTCCGGCCTTAGTTACAAAGTCGCAGACTATGGTGTTTCCCGCGATACAGAACAAATTGACTACGACGAACTTGAACGTTTAGCCGTCGAACACAAACCGAAGCTTATCATTTGCGGAGCAAGCGCTTACCCGCGCATTATCAACTTCGAGCGGCTCGGCGAGATTGCCAAAAGCGTCAATGCTAAACTCTTCGCGGACATCGCGCACATCGCCGGACTCGTCGCCGCAGGCCTTCATCCGTCACCCGTGCCATTCGCCGATTACGTCACGACAACGACGCACAAAACGCTGCGTGGCCCGCGCGGAGGCTTGATTCTGTGCCGCGAACAATACGCCAAAGATATAGACAAAAGACTTTTCCCCGGCGTGCAGGGCGGCCCGCTCGTACATATCATCGCCGCCAAAGCCGTCGCTTTCGGCGAAGCCCTGCGCGATGACTTCAAAGAATATCAACGAAACATTCTGCGCAACGCGCAAGCGCTCGCCACTGAACTGCAAGCGCAAGGATTTCGACTTATCAGCGGCGGCACAGACAATCATCTTGTGCTCGTTGATGTTTTCAACGATGGCCTTGGCATCACCGGAAAAGTCGCCGAAAAAGCTCTCGAAGCGGCGGGCATTACCGTCAACAAAAACACCATTCCCTTCGACGCCAACTCGCCCTTCGTTACTTCCGGCATACGTTTGGGAACGCCCGCGCTCACCACACGCGGCATGGGCGAAGCGGAGATGAGCCAGATCGCGCGCCTCATCAGTAGCGTGCTGCACGAACCGGAATCCGAAGACGTGCGCCGCACAGTCAGACAATCCGTCAGCGAAATCACCGCACGCTTCCCGCTCTACTCAAAACGCTTGAAGCAAGCGCCGCAACAAGAAGCGATGGGAGCAGATTAAAGATCGTGCGGTCAGGTAGTATTAACGTAAGGAGGTACGCGATGAGCACCAAGACGCACGCAACGATTGAAGACTTGTATCTCGTGGATGGCAAAGCGGAGCTTGTGAACGGAGAGATAATACACATGTCGCCGACCGGAGACGCGCCGAACTATGCTGCCCTTGAAATCACGGTGAGCCTGCGTGAACACGCACGACGGATTGGAACGGGACGCGCCGTGTCGGACAATGCCGCGTTTCGCGTTAACTTGCCGCGCCGTCAATCGTTCAGTCCAGACGCAGCTTTTCACACAGGCAAACCGGCGGGCATGAAGTTCTTCGATGGCGCGCCCGCCTTTGCCGTTGAGGTCAGAAGCGAAAATGATTATGGCGCGAAAGCCGAAAAACAGATGGCGGCTAAACGCGCCGATTACTTTGCCGCCGGAACGCTCGTCGTCTGGGACGTGGATTTATTGAGCGACGAAGTGGTACGCGTCTACCGCAAGAGCAATCCAGACACGCCGATTGTTTATCGTCGCGGCGACAAAGCCTGTGCAGAGCCAGCCGTGCCGGATTGGTCTATGCCGGTTGACGATTTGTTTGAATAAATATGGAAGAAATTTTTGGGCGCAGCGGATTGATTGCGCGGGCGCATCCTGATTATGAATATCGTCCCGGCCAGATTGAGATGGCCGAGGCGGTGCTGCGCGCGTTTGCGGAGAAGCGCCATTTGATTGTCGAAGCGGGCACAGGCACGGGGAAGACGCTCGCGTATCTTGTTCCGGCGATTGCGGCGGCAGTATCGAATGGCGGGCGCGTCATTATTTCTACGGGCACGAAGAATTTGCAGGAACAGTTAATGGAGAAGGACGTGCCATTTCTCCAAAACGTGCTGCCACGCAAATTCACCGCTGCCTACATGAAGGGGCGCAGCAATTATGCTTGCCTGCAACGCATCAAGCGCGCAGAGACTTCGCCCGTACTCGAAGGCCTCGATGAACTTGATTACTTCGATGAGGTGCGGCAATGGACGCGTGAATCGCAGACGGGTGATCGCGCGGAATTGATCGGATTGCCGGAGCGTCTTCCGTTCTGGCGGCACATAGACGCGCGCTCGGAGATTTGCACAGGGCAGAAATGCCCGGACTTTGATCCGTGCTTTATCACGCGTATGCGGCAACGCGCGCTTGATGCAGACATTGTGATCGTCAATCATCATCTATTCTTCGCTGACTTAGCGCTGCGCAATAGCGAGTACGGGCAGGTGTTGCCGGATTACTCTGCGGTTATTTTCGACGAGGCACATTTGATCGAAGATGTCGCGGCGGAATATTTCGGCGCGCAGGTTTCCAACTATCAAGTTGAAGATTTGCTGCGCGATCTACAGACGCTTGCAATCACGAACGTTGATGCGAATCGTGAATTGACGAAAATCGGCGGGCGCGTCGCGCGTTTCAGTGATGCGTTCTGGATGGGTTTCCGGGACGGGCGCGGCGAAGAAGGACGCTTTCCGATTTTGCCGGGAACCTTCGCGCGCAAGAAAACGAACGGCGAGATTGAAGCGACGGCGCTCGGTGATGCTTATCTGGGATTGGATGGCGCGCTTGATAGAATGGAAACAACACTTGATGCGCTCAAAGAGCAATCACCGGAAATTGAAAATCTGACACGGCGCGTGCGGCAGTTGCGCTTCGATTTGCAGTTCATCGTCGCGGGCGATGAGAAGCAATTTGTTTACTGGTTAGAGCGGCGCGGGCGTGGCGCTTTCCTACGTGCATCGCCGATTGACGTGTCTGGACTTTTGCAGGATAAACTTTTTGACCGCGTCGAGACGGTCGTGTTGACGTCGGCGACGCTGGCGAGCGCGGGCAAATTTGATTTTGTGCGCGAGCGTCTCGGCTTGCCGGAGGCGGATTCGCTTGTCGCCGCTTCGGGCTACGATTACGAAAATCAAGCGGTGCTGTATTTACCGATGCGTATGCCAGACCCACGCGCGCCGCAATGGGCAGATGCCGCCGCCGCCGAAGTCGTTAAAATTTTGCACGCGACGGAGGGGCGCGCTTTCGTGCTATCGACAAGTTTCGCAGGCATGAATGCGTTGTATGAAAGAGTCTCGAAGGAAGTTGATTATCCATGCTTTGTACAGGGCAGCGCGTCGAAGGCAGGACTATTGGAAAGATTTCGCGCAACGCCGCACGCCGTGCTGTTTGCGACATCAAGTTTCTGGCAGGGCATAGACGTGCGCGGTGAACAATTGTCGTGCGTGATTATTGATAAGCTACCGTTCGCCGTACCCTCTGATCCGGTGGTGGCTGCGCGCCAGCGCTTTATAGATGACAACGGCGGCTCAAGTTTTTACGAGTACAGCGTGCCGCAGGCGATCATCAGTTTGAAACAGGGCTTGGGGCGTTTGATTCGCAGCGCGACGGACAGGGGCGTGCTCGCCGTGCTTGACCCGCGCCTTACGACAAAAGCTTACGGGCGAATGTTTCTGACGAGTTTGCCGCCATGTCGTATTACATCTAACATCGAAGACGTGGCGCGTGTGTTTGAAATAAACGAAGAAGCCTTTACAGGATAGTTGAATAGTTATGGCCGGACAATTTGAAGTGATGATCGAACGCCATTTTTCGAGCGCGCACCAACTGCGTGGCTACAAGGGAAAGTGCGAGAATCTGCACGGGCACAATTACAAAATTGAAATCTACGCGCGCGGGCGCGAGCTTGATAGCATCGGATTGCTTGTTGATTTCGGCGACTTGAAAACGGCAGCAAATGAAATAGTGCAATATCTGGATCACCGCAACATCAACGAACTGCCGCCGTTCGACGAAGCGTTGAATCCTTCGGCGGAAAACCTCGCGCGCTACATACTCGAACATATCGCGTCGCGCGTCGGGGACGAGCGCGTGCAAGTCTATAAGGTTCGCTGTTTCGAGACGCCGACGAGCGTGGCAACTTATCAGTTAGACTAAGGTGGAGCACGTGAGGCAAAGAATTTTGCGTGCGAATCAATAAAGTAAAGTTATGGACACGTCGAGAAATATGTTCGGTTTTGCGAAAAGATTGAGCGGAGACTTGCCCGCAAACGATTTTGCGTCACTTGCTGCACCGCATCTTCCGCAGCGCGTTTAAGTTTTTAACTTCACTTCGAGATGACTAAACGGGCGCTCATCACAGGCATCACAGGGCAGGATGGTTCGTATCTTGCAGAGCTTCTACTTGAAAAAGGCTACGAAGTGTTTGGCCTTGTGCGGCGTTCGAGTTCGCTAAGCCGTAGCCGCATCGATCATTTGACCCAGAGCGCGGCATCAATTAACGATGGCGATCCGGCATTGTCGCAGGCTGCGCGCGTGCATCTGCTATACGGCGATATGAATGACGGCACTTCGCTGCGTCGAATTGTGCGCGAGGTAAAGCCTGATGAAGTTTATAATCTGGCGAGCCAGAGCCACGTGCGCGTTAGCTTCGAGACGCCGGAGCAAACCGTCGATGTCAACGCTTTCGGCGCGCTGCGGCTTCTCGAAGCGATCCGCGAAACGGGCATTCGGATAAAACTTTATCAAGCCTCTAGCTCCGAACAATTCGGCGCAGTTGAAAGCGTGCCGCACAACGAAGCGACAGCGTTTCATCCGCGCTCTCCTTACGCCGTTGCGAAATTGTTTGCCCATTGGATAACGATTAATTACCGCGAAGCTTACGGACTCTACGCAGTCAACGGCATCCTCTTTAATCACGAATCGCCGCGCCGTAGCGAAAATTTTGTGACGCGCAAGATTACGCTCGCGGCGGCGCGCATCAAGCTCGGTTTGCAGGATACGTTAACGCTTGGCAATCTCGACGCGCGCCGCGATTGGGGCTACGCACGTGATTACATGGAAGCCGTCTGGTTAATGTTGCAGCAAACGCAACCGGACGACTACGTGATTGCGACAGGCGAAGCCCATTCGGTCAGAGAATTTCTGGACGAGGCATTTGGCTATCTTAACCTGAACTGGCAAAGCCACGTCGTCATAGACAAAAAATACCTGCGTCCGGCAGAGGCAGACATCGTCGTCGGTGATGCGACGAAAGCGCGCCGCGTGTTGGGCTGGCAGCCGCGCACAACCTTTCGCGAATTGGTTCGCATGATGGTTGACGCGGACTTGCGCGCGCTCGAACAAAAAGAGTCTTCGCAAGGCAGCAACCGTGCGGCAGAGGGTAAAGAAAACATATGAGAATATTGGTGACGGGCGGCGCGGGCTTTATCGGCTCGCATCTATGCGAAAGGCTTTTGCGCGACGAGCATGATGTAATCTGTCTCGATAATTTCTTTACGGGACGGCGCGAAAATGTCTTTCACTTGCTCGACAATCATCGCTTTGAACTTCTGCGCCATGACGTGATCGAACCCATTCTTTTGGAAGTAGATCAAATCTATAATCTGGCGTGCCCTGCCTCGCCGGTTCATTATCAATACAATCCTGTGAAGACCGTCAAGACGAACGTGATGGGCATGATTAATATGCTCGGTCTGGCTAAACGCGTGCGTGCGCGTATTCTTCAGGCTTCGACTTCGGAAGTTTACGGCGATCCGCAAATTCACCCGCAGCCGGAAAGCTACTGGGGCAACGTCAACCCGATTGGCATTCGCAGTTGTTACGATGAAGGTAAGCGCATTGCTGAAACATTGATGATGGATTATCACCGGCAGAATAACGTAGACATCAGAATCGCGCGCATCTTTAATACATACGGCACGCGTATGCTGGAACACGATGGGCGCGTCGTCTCAAACTTTATCGTACAGGCGCTCAAAGGCGAAGACTTGACGATTTACGGTGAAGGGCAGCAGACGCGATCCTTTTGTTACGTTGATGATCTGGTTGAGGGTCTTATTAAACTGATGAATGTGGACGGCGTGCATGAGCCTGTGAACCTAGGCAATCCGGGAGAGTTTACGATCAAAGAGTTGGCCGAAGAAGTCGCGCGCATCTGCGGCGCAAACGCCCAAATCAAATATCTTCCGCTGCCGCAGGACGATCCCAAACAGCGCCAGCCGGACATCACACGCGCACAGACGTTGTTGAATTGGACGCCGACTATTCCCTTGCGCGAAGGTCTCGAACGCACCGTCGAATATTTCTCAGGGCGACTGAAGCAAAACGTTTCGCCGCCCTTACATGTCTAAGACGCGACGAGCGTTGGCACGTCAATGTGGTATTTTCTGATTTTGCTGTAGAGGCGCGGGCGGTAGATGCCGAGCAGATTGGCTGCCGCTTGTTTGTTGCCGCCGGTTCGTTGCAGCGTTTTTTCAATGACGAGTTTCTCGATATCTTCGAGCGTCATGTTGGGCGGCACGTCCCACGCCATCGCCTGCGCCGTTCCTTCGGGCAATGCGCCGTTTTCAAAAGGTAAATCCTGCGGTTCGATCTTGCTGCCTTTGGCGAGCAGCACGGCGCGCTCGATTACGTTCTGCAATTCGCGCACGTTGCCCGGCCACCCGTGCGCGAACAGGCGTTGATACGCGGCCTGCGAAATTCCTGTGATCGGGCGCTCGTATTTGCGCGCATACTCGCGCAGGAAATGATCCGTCAAAAGCTGTATGTCTTCGGTTCTTTCCCGCAATGGCGGCACGTGAATTGTGATTGTAGAGATTCTGTAAAATAGATCGTCGCGCAACATGCCGTCACGAATCGCGTCGGCGGGCGGACGGTTAGTTGAAGAGATCAAACGAAAATCAACGGCGTATGTTTTCTCCGAACCAACCTTGCGATAGCTTCGCTCCTGCAACACGCGCAAAAGTTTCGGTTGCAACTCGACAGGCATCTCGGCAATTTCATCTAATAGAAGCGAGCCGCCTGCCGCATGTTGCACGAGTCCTTCTTTGTCTGCGTGCGCGCCCGTGAAAGCGCCTTTCGTGTGGCCGAAGAGTTCGCTTTCGATTAGTTCCTTCGGCAGAGCGGCGCAGTTGACTTTGATAAAGGGCTTTTTCGAGCGCAGCGAATTATAGTGAATCGCATTGGCAATCAATTCTTTGCCGGTGCCGCTTTCGCCGACGATCAATACGTTGGCGTCGGATTTGGCGACGGATTCGATGGTTTCGTAAATCATCTGCATCTGCTTGGAAGCGCCGATGATGTTGAAGTATTCGGCGCGCGTCGAAAGCTGCCGCCGCATACTTTCGGTTTCCGCCATTAACTCCCTGCGCTCCAGAGCCTTTTCGACGAGCGGGTGCATCTGCTCGAAATCGAAAGGTTTTTCGACAAAGTAAAAAGCGCCTGCTTTCGTTGCTTCGACGGCGCGTGCCACCGTGCCGTAACCCGTGACGACGATCACCTCTGTCGCAGGGCGCGCATCCTTCATGTGACGCAGTATGGCGAGGCCGTCCATGTCTGGTAACTGTAAATCGCAGATGGCGAGTTGGTGTCCGCCGCGATCAAAAAGCTCTATCGCTTCGGCTCCGGTGGCGGCGGTGTCCACTGTATAGCCTTCTTCGACCAGATTCTGCCTGAGTGAATCGGCCATGATCGGTTCGTCGTCAACCACAAGAATGCGTGCGTCTTTGTGTCCCACTTATATCGCTCCTCGGAAAAGCAACTGCTGTGTCGGGATTGGGAGAATTACTTGGGTTAAATTGCTTGAAAATCAAGCGCGCGATAGGCGTTGTTGATTTTACTCCAGTGTGAGCGGCAGGCGAATGCGTAGTGTGCCTGCATCGGTTTCGGTCTCGCCACCATGCGCCTCTACTATCTTGGCGGCAAGTGACATGCGCAATCCGTTGCTTCCGGCAAAGGAATGAAATGGATCGCCCTCGGCCGTCGAAACGCCGCGCCATTCGATGACGGCCTGCGGTACGCCTGCGCCTTCATCCCGCCGCAACCCGACGACCTGCAAATCGGAATCAACGCTTTGCATGGATCGCATGTTCAACGCACTGGCCGTGATTGTTTGCAGCGCTTCGGCAAGAGCCACTGTGTCAAAATCGCCGGTAAGAATACTGGTTTCCGGCTCAAACTTGATGGCTGTGTCCGGCTCCTCTGCGGTCAAAACAGTGTTCATAATTTTGACAAGATTCGTGTGCGGCTGACGGCGCAGTTCAATAGGACGGCCATAGCGGACGAGCACAGTCATGTCCGTCGCAGCGCGTTCCAGACCGTTAATCAATTTACCGATAGTCTCCTGCTCATCCGCCGGGCGTTCGCTCTTCTCCATGCGTTTACGCAAAAACGTGGCATAGAGTTTGAGACCGTTTAACTGATTCTTCAGGTCGTGGACGATTTGCACGGACGCGCGGCCGAGCGTCTGGAGGGTTTCGGCATCCTGTAAGTCCGATGTTAATTGCTTCATCTACTTGTAAGCCTTGCCGCCGGAGCGCACAGGCCGACGCCCTTAACGACGAAAACCAAATGGCGTGTATGAATTAAGCCCAAAGAAAACAAAAATTAGTGTTGCGTTTCGATGCGATATATTAGCAAAAAAGATTACCGTATGCTAGCCATGCGCTGATTCAATCAAGCGCTAATGAAATCCTAGAACGCTTAAAAGCACGACAGCGCGCCAAGGAGAGGATGGGCAATGAGCAATAATACCAATCAGAAAGTTATGCTGGTCGAAGATTTTGAGGATAATCGCTTTATGATGCGGCGCTTGCTGGAAATGAGCGGCTATCAAGTGGTTGAAGCAATCAACGGCGAGGAGGCGGTGGAAATCGCACGGCGCGAGCAGCCGAACCTAATCCTGATGGATTTGAGTCTGCCGCTTTTAGATGGCTTGGCTGCGACGCGCCGCATACGCCAGTTCGACGAACTGCGGAACGTGCCTATTGTGGCCGTCTCCGCGCATGACACGGCGGATTTTCATGCTGACGCGCTTGCCGCAGGATGCAACGATTACGTCACAAAGCCGATTGACTTTGACCAACTGGAAGGGCTTTTGAGTCGCCTTCTGCCGAGAACTTAAGCCGGAAAGAAATGCCTGTCACCATGCCAGATCATTTCGCATCTCTTATCAGAAAACATGAGGAGCCGATAATTCGTTCGTTTGCCGATGAAATCTACCGGGACAGGCGAACGGATTTACGTTTGACGCTCTCCTATGAACAACTTATTAACTTCCTGCCGGATTTTCTGGATGATCTGGGTCGCCTGCTCGACAGCGACGCGAGCAATGGCGAAATGATCGAAACGGCGCGCCGCCTGCGCTCCTACGCTCAGGTACGCTTTCATCAAGGCGTGCTGCTCGACGAAACGGCACGCGAGTTGACTGTGTTTCGCAACGTGTTCAGCGACTTTTTATGTCACGAAAGCGGCGGCGAGACACGCGAAGATGCCTTGGAGATGTGTGCGGCGCTTCGTCTGGCGAACCGCTTTATTGATGAATTGATCGCGCAAACAATTGTAATTTATGCTGCGAGTATAAGGCCGCCGGTCAAGACGAGAAATTCAGTGTGGCCGCCGCCACGCCGCCGCGAAACGGATTTTATGAAGAGCGGTGATTCATAGTGATGGGCAAGTCTCGCGCTCAGATACCATTCCTGCATAGCGTCCAAGCCAAGCTCTTATTGATGCTGGTCGCGCTGTCACTGCCGCTGCTTATCGTGAGCCTTCACCAGCTAAGCAATTATCGCTATAGCCTCGACACGCAGGCGGCGGCGATTGCGCATATCGAGACGGCGGCCGCCGCAAGCGCGCTCACCTCTTGGCTGGAAGATCATCCGTCAATCGTCGCCCGCCCCGACACGCTTACCTCGTTGGAAGCGCAGGAACTCAGCAGGCTTCTGCAAAAAAGCATGTCGCCGGGTGCCGGCACTGACGTTGCGCTCTTTGACGCGCAAGGAAAAAACGTTTCCGTCTCTCCGGCCAATCCATTCACGCCGGGTGAACTTACAAACTTATCCGGCACGTCGCGCGTGAAGTGGAGCGACGGTGAGGCGCGCATTACAGATGCAGCGCTCGTTGATCCTTACGCATGGCGCGTCGTCGTCGGTGTGCCGGTCATCGAAAACACCGTCGCCGGTCATTCGCTCGTTACTTTAGCCGTCACTTGGGCAGCCGCACTGCTTGCCTCGACGTTGTTAGTCGTCTGGGCGGTCGGGCGCTTTACGAAACCTTTGCGCCAACTCGCCGCGTCAGCTTCGACGCTCGGCGAAGGCAAGTTACAGGAACGCGTCGCCGTTGAAACTGATGACGAAGTGGGCACGCTGGCCGAAGGCTTCAACGTGATGGCTTCGCACCTCGAAAGCAAGTTCGCTGAACTGCAAACGCAAAGCGCTTTTATCGAAGAAGTGCTCGACGGTTTGCCTGCCGGTGTCGTCGTGCTCGACGCGAGTTTAATAGTGCGCAAAGCCAATCCGGTGTTCGCGCGTTTTGTCGGGCGCGATCCGAATTCGCTGGAAGGTCGCGGCATTTATGAGGCGGCGGCAGGATTGGCCGTGTTGACAGAGGTTATAGAAGACGTGCGCCGCACGCGCAAGCCGTTCGTGACATATAGTCTGCCGCTTAACCTGTGCGCGCTACGCGACGAAGAGAGAGCGGAGAAAACAGATCACGCTAACTTCTGGGACGTCACGATCTGGCCGACGACAGAGCGTAGCGCCGAACGCGGCGACTTGATCTTTGTGCTATCGGAAGTATCGAAACGCGTCCGCGCAGAGAAACTCGCCACCAGCGCTTTTGCTGCCGAACGAACGCGCGCTGCCGAACTCGAAAGCCTCATTAACCAGATGAATGAAGGCGTTGTTATCATAGATCAGCAGGGACGTTACCGCGTTAACACAGCCGCCAAGAAAATCATCGGGCGGGCGCAAAGTGATTTACGCGATGGCGTCAGCGCGCTCATCGCAGACATCGCGCTCAAGGATATGGACGGGCGCGAGATACCTGAGACCGAAACGCCGCTTGGCCGGGCGCTGCGGCAACAGGAGCAGATCGAAGGCGAACAATTGAAGATCGTTCGCGATGATAATCAAACTCGTGTTGTGGCAATCAGTGCGACGCCGCTCATCGGCGAAGACGGCGCGCAGCAAGGCGCAGTCGCAGTCTTTCGTGATATTACGGAGACAGTCGAACAGCATAACGAATTAGTCGGCGCATATGATCGCCTGCGCGAGCATGATCGTTTGAAATCAGCTTTCGTTTCCAACATGAGTCATGAACTGCGCACGCCTTTGAACGTCATTATCGGATTGTGCCAACTGCTCGAACGCGATCCGCAGATGCCGCTCGCGCCCGCGCAGAACGAAGTTGTCGGGCGTATGCAGCGCAACGCGCGACAGCTTCTCGAACTCGTCAATGATCTGTTGGATTACTCGCGGCTCGAAGCAGGCCGCGCCGCGCTTCATCTTGAAAGCGTTAATGTGGCAGAAGTAATTCGCAGCATCGCTGCCGAGTACAGCGCCGAAATGGAAAATAAAAAAATAGGTTTGCGCGCCTTGATTGCGCCCGAACTCGGCGCGATTGTGACGGATAAACATAAGCTCGCGCAGATCATCTCGAACCTCGTCGGCAACGCGCTCAAATTTACTTCCGCAGGCACAATCAACGTCGCCGCCGGAGAACTTGGCGCAAATCGCTGGTACATAGAAGTCAGCGATACAGGTATAGGCATGTCGCGTGAAGCGCTCACGTATATCTTCGACGAGTTCCGCCAAGTTGATGACCAACTCGCGCGTTCCTATGGCGGCACGGGGCTGGGCTTGGCGATTACACGCAAAATCGTCGAATTGCTCGAAGGTGAAATCACGGTCGAGAGTGAACCAAAAGAGGGAAGCCGTTTCCGTATTACATGGCCGCGCGTTGTGCGGCAGCGCACAGGCACAGGCTCGCTCATTGGACGAAACGTTCCCGAACCAATTGCTTCGCACACAAAATTACGTGCTCGCTTAGGTTAGCGTGAATCATCAAACGTGCGTTAAACTTCCAGCGTTGCTGCCATAAACTTTTGCCCGGACGCAGGGAGAAAAGCGCCATGTCTTACACACAACCAAACGCTGATGCCACCGCCACCACAGACAATGGACGTCGCACGCTTTATATCATTATCGGCACTATCACGTTGCTGCTTCTCGGTGGGCTTATGTACCTGAAGAGTCGCCCTGATACGGGCGGCGCAGTTGTAGGAGAGCAGCGTTTAGAGAATGGTTTGCGCGCAGGTTCGCCGGAGTTTGATGATTATATAAAGCGCATACGCGTCGATGATCCCATCGCGGACGAAGGAATGCGTCCCATTGGTGATTGGTGGATGAATCTGCGGACGACCGTGCGTAACTTCACAGGGCGCACGATCAACGGACTTGAAATGCACGCATCCGTCGTTGATCTGCAAAACAAGCCGGTCAAAGAGCGCACTGTCATCATCGTTCCTAATCGTCAAACAGGCTTAACCGAACTTGAGCCGAATAAAACGATGCCTGTCTCAATCGCACTCGAAGGCATGAAGAAAACGGATGTGCGTGCCAACATCAAAATGGAAATAACCGCGATTAAGTTTAAGTAAATGCCACGCGCGGCTGGCACAATGCTTTCGATGATGCGAGTGTGATACTAAGAACGTCTAATCGTACAGGAAGATTAGCCACAGAGTCGAACAGTTTTCGGTTATCAGTTTTCAGTAGTTAAGACAATTGCGCTCATGCTCTAAACTGAAAACTGAAAACTGTTTCATCTGTTCTGTGTCTCTGTGGCAACTTTTGTTTCGCTTTCGCCAACTTCGCGTATAAACAATTCTTCAAGCGATTGTCTGAGTGGCTGAACAGAAACGAGCCTGCCGTTCGCCTGCCTGAGCGCCGCCAGAACTTTATCAACCTCTCGCTCGCTTTCGATTTCTAGGCGCGCACCGCTTGCAGTTAAATTGATCTTCGAGTGTGCAAGGGCGGGAAGCAATTGTCTCATCGTCTGTGCATCCACGCCCGCCACCATCACCTCAAAATGATTGCTTTGATCGCCGCTGCTGCCCACGCTTCTTTCGCGCAGTTCTTCGATGCGGCCTGTTTCAACGAGTTTGCCGCGCTTCATAATTGCGATGCGGTCGCAGAGCACTTCAACGTCCGAGAGAATGTGCGAGCACAAAAAGACTGTGCGTCCCTCTGTGCGTAGCGAAGCGATAAGATCGCGCGCCTCACGCCGCCCGACTGGATCAAGGCCGCTCATCGGCTCATCCAGAAAAACAATTTCCGGGTCGCCGATAATAGACTGCGCGAGACCGACGCGCTGCAACATCCCTTTTGAAAATTTACGCAACTGTTTATCCCACGCCGCTTCGTCCAGATGCACGCGCGCGAGCATATCTGCGGCGCGCGTGCGCCGCTCCTGTGCGCCGTAGCCGAAAAGCTCCGCGCAGTAGTTTAAGAATTCGCGTGCCGTCAGGTAGTCGTAAAGGTAAGGATTTTCCGGCAGATAGCCGATGCGAGCGTGCATTTTGACATCGTTGATGTCATGTCCAAGTATGCGCGCGTGTCCGGCGCTCGGGTAAACGAGTCGCATCAAAAGCTTCAGCGTCGTCGTTTTGCCAGCGCCGTTGGCTCCTAGAAAGCCGAAGATTTCGCCGCGCTCAATTGTCAACGAAAGATCGTCAAGCGCACGCACTTTACGCTTGCGCCAGAAGCCGACTTCGTAATCTTTCGTCAGGTTCTCAATCTCAATCACCGCACTCATTTTTATTTTCTCTCAAACGGAACTACGCGTTTATTTGTAAGGAACTTTGGAATGTATATCGAGATCAACGTCGCAACTCTCTCGCTTCAGAACATAAGGCGTGTTGGCCGGATCAAGCGGCGTGCCCGTCGCATCAACTCTAATCCGCACGCGGCGTAGTTCGAGCATGACATCTTTCCAAGAAGCAGCACAGCGTCCTGTGCGCGTTGCGTGATCGGAAAGCACGCGGCGGATCGTGTCACGTTCATCAAATGAAGCGAGTTGCAAAAGGCGGCGCGCAGCCATTTCTTTAACTTGCTCGTCGCTCGCTTCATTCATCATGCGCGTGTACATTTCGCGCGCCAATGAACGGCTGCCGCCTTCTGCGATCATGCGTGCGCTCAAGGCCTGCATCCATTTCGGAGCATTCGGCAAACGCGCGCCTGCGCCGTAAGCTTCGCTCGCAGATTGATACTCCTGCCGTTGCCAGTAGATATAACCTAAATGTTGATGGAGCTGCCACGCCGTCGGATTGGCGGCGATTCCTTTTTTCAACAGCGCGATGGCCGCTTCGTCATTGATGGACGGAAGCACTACCGCGCCGTATTCGTAAGCGGGCATGAATTGTGGATCAAGCGTCGTCGTCGCGTCGAGAAGCGGCGCCAACAGATTCGCATTGAGCGTGCCGAGGTTATCTAATTGAACCGTGCCGACGCCGCCCTGATCGACGATTTTGCGTCCGACATATTGCAGCGCGCGCATCCAGTACCAATCGGCAATCAAACCGTTAAAGCTCAAACTCATGCGCCGCGCCGCCGTGCCCGAAACATACAAACGCTCTTCTTCCAAACGCGCGTCAACGGGCGAGCGATGCGCGTCCATCCAACGCGCAAGCGAAACGACACAAATAAAACCAAGCAGTATGAGAAGCGAAAGCGCGAGAGTCTTGCGCATCGCCATAATCTGCGCGTTGCGGAAAGAGTTTGCGATTTGTTGTTCGTTGGCAGCGTGTAACGTCATTTGAAATTGCGACGATTAAAGATAAGCGTTGCGGCGGCGAGCAAAATCGTGATGTATGTCGCGGCGTAAAGAATCGCGGCGCAGACGACGGCGGGCGCGGGCGTTTGCCCGTAAGCGGCGGGCGTGATGAAACTATAGTTGGAAAAGTTCGGCAGCAGATAATAAAGCGCGGCGAAGAACCAGCGTGCGCTCGTCGTGCCCATCGAACTCGCCAGCGCCTTCAAATCAGCGCTGAAGTGGCCGATGATAAAAACGAAGAAGGTCAGCAACGCGGAGAGCGCGGGCGACGAAAACGAAGAAAAGAGAAGCGCCACCGCCGTTAAGATCATCAACTCGAAATAGATGAGCAGCACCGCAGGCCAGATGCTTGCCGCGAGCGGATTCCAACCACGCTTCACATAAATGAGCGCGAGCGACACGCCCGCCGCCATCACCGCAACGTTAACGAAGAGTGTCAGGCACAAGCCCAGATACTTACCGACGAGAAATTCACCGCGTCCGATTGGTTTGGAGAAAATAGCATAGACTGTGCGCCGCTCGATTTCTTTGTAAACAAGACCGACGCCGACGAAGATTGCAATGAACGCGCCGAACAAAAGTATTGCGCTCAAACCCAGATCAACGATAATCTTTGATTCCTGTCCAGCCGATAATTCGCTCAAAAAGATTGCGCTCACCGTCAACAGCAGCACAAACAGCACAAGGTTATACAGCACGCGATCACGCACCGCTTCACGAAAAGCGTTGCGCGCGATTGCCACGATGCGCCGCAAAGTGCTGTCATGGCTTCCGGCAGCTTGCGTTGCCGAGTCTTTCACTCCGGCTTGTTTTCCGCCTCTCGCATATTCCATCGAGTTGGTTGTTTGTTCGCGCATCTGTGTAAGTTTAGATGATGAAATCAATAGCGCTTCGAGCAATGATTGAAGCGTCTTAGCGTGCCTGCCTTAAGAAGCCGCTGCATGGCAACGTGGCTGCCGAAGATTATCATCCCTGCGTAATGAAGAAAAGCGATTGAAATAATCTGCGCCGGTTATGATTGTCCGGGTTGCTTAGCAGTAGCATAAAATTCTTCGCAACACTGCGTTAACTAGATTGACCACGCGCGTACTTAACGTAACGTCGCGGCACGTTGCTGGCGATTAAAAAAATTGGCGGACAGACAACAACGCTGCTTGTCTTCCGCCAGCACAGCAAAAACTCCATCTCCCGGTAGCAACTCGCCGGGATTTGCGATGCCTGCGTCCTTGCTCGCGGCCTGCGTCGCGGCATCGATGCCGGAATTTATTAGTTGCTGCCAACCGCGCGCCATGCGTGGATTTATCGCTAATGCCGCTGCATACTCATTTTCAGCTTCAGGTGTTTTGTTCATGGTGGCGAGCGTCGCGGCATGACGCACACGCAGAAACACGGAGCGCGGATAAACGCTCACCGCATAAGCTAAAGTCTTTTCTGCCGCTACCATATCTCCTGCGCTTATTTCCGCGCCAGCCAGATACTCATAACAGATAGACGAATTAAAGCCGCGCTGCACAGCGTAGCGCAGATGTGTGACGGCTTCATTCAAGCGACCTTCGGAGTAGAGCAGCAACCCGTAATCGTAATGAGTCCCCACGTCGTGTGGATTCCAGAAAAGAGCCGCCGTATAGCGCTTCTCGGCAGTGTGTGAATCAACGCTGGCCTGCGCCGCACCGTGCAACATGACGTTCATCGCTTGAGCACTGATGCTGCCAATCATAAGCAAGGCGAGCGCGAGTGCGGCAACCTGAGCGACGCGCACAAAAGCGGGAGCGAGACTTATTGTCGCTTCATTATGCGGCGCAGAGTTTGAAGCGAAGCGCGAGACGATGGCGGCGGCAAAGAAAAATACAAGACCGCTTCCAGCCCATCGAAACGAAACTGAACTTGCGCCACTGCTCAATGCGAACACGACCAAGCTTCCGATTGCACCCTGCACAAGAGGACTGCGTGCGTATCGAATAGCCCGCGCCGCGCTCCACATCAACGCCACGCAAAAAGTTGCGAATAACGCGAATCCGATTAATCCAAGCTCCGCCAGTATCTGCACATATTCGTTATGCGCGCGTTGCACCAGAAAGCCTTCGTTCATCTCAACCAGAGATGAAGCAGGATGCTTCCACGCAAAAACCCTGCGTGCTTCCGGGAAAGCTACCTCGTAGTTGTTAGCGCCGACGCCTGTGAAAGGATGCGCGCGCCACATCTCCCACGCCACCGCCCAGAATAGAAAACGCACTCTCATGCTGTCGTCACCCGCGCCGGATTCTTGAAGACGAGCCACGACTGTATTGCGCTGCACGCCCGCCTTGTCAAACGGAACAATAGTCGTTTCAATCGCAGCGGGAATGCTTGCCGCCTCAAACGCAAAAAGAGCAGCGAAGGAAACGCTCAACACTGCGACGCGAAGCGCGCTGCGCGGCCTCCACTGCGGCACTACTGCGGATAAAACGGTAATCAGGATCAGCGCGCAAATCGTTCCGATGAACGGCGCGCGTTCCAACATCTGAACTACGGCTAACCAAGCAAGCAGCGCAATTATTCCGCACAACAACGCCGCACGCCGCTGCCGCAACGTGAGCGCAAGCGTCGTGAACAATGGTACGGCAATCGCCAGCGGTTCGCCGACGCCGTTCTCCCTGAACAAAGAGTTAGGCGTGCCCCATGAACCGATAATGCACGAAACGCTGATGACAAAAACGACGCCACCGAGAGTTATGAATGAGACGCGCAACAGTCTTGGCCGCGCCGCAACGTGACGCATCAATGCGAAGAAGAGTATGTATCCGCTCCACTCAAGCGTGTGATGAATGGCCGGAGAAACTGCGCCAGACCAGAGAATTGAAGCGGCGCTCCACAGAACAAACAGAATGGGCGGGATCAATAAGCAGAGATCGCGGCGGGCAATTGTTAATAGTCCTGTTGCGAAGCTTTTAGATTGCTTTGCCAGAAGCGCAAGCGTTGCGCACAGTAGCAGGGAGATTATCAATTCCTGACGCCACGGCAAACCGTTAAGAGCGGGCTTCGGCAGTCCCGGTATGAACGGGGCGAGCAGGGCTAAAGGCCAGAGGACGCCGATGATGCGAAGCGGTTGGCGTGTTAACTGTCGTATTCCGTGCGGCCTTTTGTTCATCTGTAAACTGGCCTGCCTGTTTCGCGCATTAAGATATAAGAGTGTAAGAATTAAAGGTCAATTGCCGATAGCCGTTCCACTCAGGGTTGTCGGCAGAGCGGTCACGTTTGAGGTGTCGCCATAAATTACGCCGACTTCATTGGAAGAAAAGCGGCGTGTGCCGGTCGAATCGCTCGTCGGCGCAGCGGCTGAAAAGTATGATGTATTGCCCGCTCCGCTGACGGTGATTCCGTATATGTAGCCGCTCTTGGCGTTGGCCGCTGTCGTCGCGTTGCCAATTATGTTATCAATCAAACTTCCTGATGCTACTAAAGTCGCCAAATCGCCAAAGGAACCGTTGCCCGTCGTTCCGCGATAAGTAGCTTCGGCGCTACGAATGGTGCTGATCCCGCCGATGGCAGCGGCTTCATTGGCGGCACGACGTGAAGCGAGAAGATTAGGAATAGCGATGGCGGCGATGATGCCGATGATCGCCACGACGATCAAGAGTTCAATGAGTGAGAATCCCTTTTGGCGTTTGTGCGTGTGCATAAGTTTTATGCTCCTTCGCGGGGAAAGACGCGGAACGTAATTAATGCTGACTACGGAAATTGGTCGGTTACATTGAAAACAGGTGGTTGGCTAACACATGAGCGCCGCACAATTTGTCATGATAATGTATATCAAGAATTGTGCCGCAAAGTTATTGCGATAGTGTGGGGTAAAAGCCAAAACAAAGCGGGGCGGAGCCGTAAAGCTCACACCCCGCAAAGTGTCAGGTGATTTGTGAATGCTTAGTTGCCGATTGCTTTGCTGGTACTGGAGCCAGGGGTCTGCAACGGGTTAGTGCTATCACCGTAAATAACGCCTGCCTCGGTTGAGGTAAAAGAGCGTGAGCCGGTTGAAGTGGTGTCTGCTAAGGCCGTAGTCGTGTATGTCGAACCGGAGTTAGCTGTCGTTGCGTTAAAGTGATACCCGCTCTTCACAGCAGTGCCTGCTACTCCACTCGAGCCAGCAACTCCGGCGTCAACCAAGCTCTGTCCGGCCAGATTAGCTAAAGAACCATATTGGCCGCTGCCAACAGTTGATTGATAAGTAGCTTCGGCGCTGCGGAGGGTAGAAAGCGTGCCGATAGCGGAAGATTCGTTGGCGGCACGACGCGAGGCGAGAAGATTAGGAATAGCGATGGCGGCGATGATGCCGATGATCGCCACGACGATCAAGAGTTCGATCAGCGAAAAGCCTTGTTGGCGTTTGTTCTGCATTGGTTTCATAAGCTCCTTGAAGAAAGGTAAAAAGATTTAGAAGTTAATTCGCGCCATTTCCGGCTGACGGTCTCAGGCTCACGTGCCGCGCACTGCGCGATGGTCGCGGTATTCCTTTACAAACTCTGTGCCGCAAAATCCATCAAGCGAGAATAAGAGAAATCAGGCCGGAATTAAGGGGTTCGGGTGAACTGACGCTAGCGGAGTTGCGAGGAAGAAGAATAAAGGAAGCGCCGACTAACAAAATCCGGCAGCCGTTTCGTGCCGCTTTCCGGCACACTTTAAGATGGTAACGCAACGAATCGCGTATGCCGGATGCTTGTATACGATTAGGGTCAGTGATCGTTGAACGCCGGTGTATAGAGAAGAACGAACGGCGCGTGGAATGGTAAAGGGCTGGATGCCGCGTTGTATGCAGAGCTTTGTCTGTTTGCTTCAGGCCGCCGTCAATTCCCACTGCCGCGCCAATGCTGTCAACGCCTTCACATACTGCGGCCAATCATGCAGCGTCGCCGGATCATAGTCGGCACCATTAGGCCACACCAGTGTTTGAACTTCCTTGTCAATCTGCACCTGCTCGAACAGCGACGAGTTTCGCAGTCCTCCATATAACTCGCCCGCGAGGACAGGCTCGAAGTTGATGACTTGCTCCGTTCTATCATCAAATCGCACACGCAATGTATAGGGCGCAACAAGCTCGAAAGAAGTGACTCGATAAATAGGGTGCATCATTCCGCAGCGCTGCGTGCGTTCTGGTCTCGCATCTGCGCGGTCAGATTGCGAATGCCGTGCTTGTCTAGTAGATGGCGCAGGCTGCGCACAGAAAGTTGGAGTAGTTCGGCGGCGCGCGTTTGGTTGCCGCCCGTGCGTCGTAAGGCTTCGAGTACATAAGTTTTTTCGAGTTGATCCATATGCGCGACAACGTTGATTCCTTCTTCGGGCAGCGCGGAATCGGCGGCGACGCGCGCCGGATTATAGTTAGTGATCTGCGCGGGCAAACGATCCGGTTGTATCTCGCTTGTGCGTTCGAGTGCGACGGCGCGTTCAATCGTGTGTTCGAGTTCGCGCACATTGCCCGGCCATGTATAAGCTTCCAACAAATGTAAAGCCTGTTCGCTGATGGTGACGTTGCGTCCCTGTTGCGCGCAGAATTTTGCGTTGAAGTGATGCGCGAGTTCGGCGATGTCTTCGCTGCGTTCGCGTAAGGGCGGCAGTTCAATCGGAATCACGGAGACGCGATAGTAAAGGTCTTCACGGAAAGAACTGTCTTTAATCATTGACGGGAGATCGCGGTTCGTCGCCGCAATCACGCGCGAATCTATGTCAAGCTCTTCGTGCGCGCCGACGGGACGCACCTTGCGCTCCTGCAACACACGCAGCAGTTTGACCTGCATCGCGGGCGACATTTCGCCGATTTCGTCGAGAAAAATCGTGCCCTTATTTGCCGCTTCAAACAATCCTTTGCGGTTCGCGGTCGCGCCCGTGAATGCGCCTTTGACGTAGCCGAAGAGTTCGCTTTCAAGCAACGTTTCCGTGAACGCGCCGCAGTTGATTGAAACGAAAGGTTTCTCACGGCGCGGGCTGAGATCGTGAATCGCGCGTGCGACGAGTTCTTTACCCGTGCCGCTTTCGCCCGTGACGAGCACGGTTGACGAAACCTCCGCGATTGTTTCGATCATCTGGTAAACAGCACGCATACGCTCAGAGCGCCCGATGATGTTGCCGAGTTTGCCGCGATCACGCTGCGCCCGTTTGAACGCCTGATTTTCTTTGACGAGCGTCTGTTTCTCTAAAGCCTTTCCAACGATCAATTTCAGCTCGTCTATATCAAAAGGTTTTTGAATAAAATCGTCCGCGCCAAGTTTGAAAGCTTCGCGCGCCGTTTCGACCGTCGCAAAGGCCGTCATCAATACAAGCGCAACATCTGGAAGAAGTTCGCGCGCTGCCTGCAAAAGCTCTATGCCGCCCATGTCCGGCATTTTCACGTCGGAGACGATCAACTCCGCAGGCTCTTCATGCAAAAGCTCCATCGCCCGCCGCCCGTTTTCAGCCGCGCGTACCTTGTGCCCATCACGCCCGAACACAAGCGTCAAAAGTTGCCGCATACTCTGCTCGTCATCAACGATAAGAAGATTAGCCATTGTTTTATATTTTATGTAAAAGCCAGAACGAACCCATGCCGAATCGCTTTTATTCTGTTTACTGACTCCTGACCCCTGACTCCTGCATCACCCCCGGCAATTCGATTGTGATCGTCGTGCCGTGACCTTCGCGGCTGCGCACGTTGATTGTACCACCGTGATCGCGAATGATCTGATACACGATTGATAAACCGAGTCCTGTGCCGCCGCTCGTCGAAGAAGAAAAAGGCTCGAAGAGTTGTTCGACTTGTTCGGGCGTCATGCCTTGCCCCATATCTGTAAAAGTAATGCGCAAACGATTGCTGGCGGCGCGCGTCATTTCTGCGCGTAACGTACCGCCGTCCGGCATCGCCTGCAAAGCGTTGCGCGAAAGATTCCAGAAAACTTGTTTGAGTTGCGATGCGTCTGCGTTTGCCGTGACGGGTTCATCCGGTAAGTTTTCTTCCAACGAGTGAGCGGCGTGGAGTTCGGGGCTGTGGCGCAAGAGCGCAAAGGTTTCGCGCAAAGGCTCGCGCAAATCAATATCAGTGAATGTCGTCTGGCGCGGGCGCGCGTAAGTTAAAAAATCTGTGATGATTCCGTTGAGCCGGTCTGATTCGCGTAAGATAATTTCCATTAACTCCGCTTGCCCGGAGTCACCCTTAATCTCCGAACGCAGAACCTGAATCGAGCCGCGCATGGACGCGAGCGGGTTTCTAATTTCATGCGCGATGCCCGCCGCGACGCGCCCCACCGCCGCAAGCCGATCCTGCCGCCGCGACGTTTCTTCGAGCGCGCGCACTTCCGTTAAATCTTGAAAGGTAATGACCATGCCGGTCGTTTCTTTCGATTCGGCGAAAAGCGGGAAGATGCTGAAGCCGAGCCGCAGCAACAATCCGTCCGGCGTCAGACAATTGGCTTCGTAACGCGGACTCTGCTCGCTCATCGCGGCGGCGCGCATGGATTCCGCTACTTGATCGGAGATTTCACCGAAGAGGATTGAGGCGTGCTGCCCGCGCACCTGCGTCGCTTTGTAACTCGTAATCTCTTCCGCCGCCGCGTTGAAAGTGTAAATCCTTCCGTCTAAATCCGTCGTGATAACGCCCGAGCGAATTGATTCGACGATTCTTTCATGCAGCACACGTAGATCGGCGAGCGTTTGCGTCGCCGCGATTAAGCGCACGTCCGAACGCGATTGCCGCTCGGCGAGACGCGCGGCAAGCAATCCGACGACAAGAAACGCGATGTCGTTGAGACCGATTGTTTGAATCGCTTTGATTGTCGAAGCGGCGGTCACGAGCGGCGAATAGGGTTGCAGCACGCCCGTGATCGTCCCGATTGACATGCCTGTGAAGGCCACCACACAGCAGACGGCGGTCGCCAGCGCCAGACGTGAACCGAGCAGAACACTCGCAGCGGAAATAATAATGATGTAAAGCGCCGCATACGGCGAGTAAACGTCGCCGGTCGCCCAGACAAGCCATGTCGCCAGCAGTACATCTATGAATAACTGTGCGCTGGTTTGCACACGGATGCGCGGAGAAAAGTACAACCCGAGCGCGTAAAAAATCGACAGCGAAGCGATGACGATGTAGACGGGCAACGCATCCTGAATCGCAGAGCGGTGCGGCATACCGCCATACTGATCGCGCATCCACAGGGCAGTCGCCAGCAATAGAAGCAACGCGATGGTAAGCCTGCCGAGCGTCAGCCACCAAGCGCCGCGCACAGATTCTGTGTGTTCATCCAGATGTTCTTTCAGTCGCTCTTTCTCTGCATTTATCACCATCGCAAGCGTAACACGATCTACCGCGCACTGTGAGAGAAAATTTTCCGGCGAAGCAAACGAAATGCGGCGCGAGAAAATCATCCCTCAAGTGGAGATTAATCACTTCCTTGCGCCGCTTTGAAATTATCTTGCGCGCTTCGTTACGCAGCTTTACGCCGCGACTGCGTAGCGCGCTTCACTCCCAGCCCCAGCCGCTCACGCAGGCCCGGACACGCATCCAATTCCTTTTCGGGGATGCACGGAGCACACACCCATTTGCCGTCCATGTCACGCATGTGCAGGCGCTCGGCAGATTTGCGACACGCTGCGCATTTGAAATCCTTGCTCAGCTCTCGTCTTCCTTCGTTCTTTGAATTTAGGTTTTAAGCTGCGCGCACGCGCTGTTCGCGTGGCTTGTATTCGCAGGCCAGATACCGGCGCGCGATAAACTTGAGCACCGCCGAGACATGCTTGCACTCGTAGCCCAATTCGGCGTTGCCACGGTAAACGAAATCGGCGCAGGTACAAGCCAGATGCTTCGTGTCCGGGTCGCAGTACAAATGGTAATCGCGCTCCGTGCCCGACTCGGAACAAGCGATCCAGCCATACGGCTCCGCCTCGAAAACCCTGATCCTTTCCGAACGCGCGGCGCGCTGCTCGGCGGGCGAAAAGACATGTCCTTTGCCCGCCTCTTTTCCTTTTGTCCTCATGTCAAAAACTCCTCAATATCTATTTAACTTTCGCAGAGCATTATAACATTTTCGGTGCGTGTGTGGAAGATTGTTGCACGTATGAGACAAGCAGAGAAAGGCTAAATATTTCAGGAATTTATGGGGAAATTGGAGTTGTATGGATCAATCTGTACGCGAGAGTACGAACGCGATTGTTGTGTATAGTGTATAGTGAGCGTTCGCTTAAACAGACAAGCTATATCAAAAGCGGCAGGCCGGATAATTTCTCAAAGGCCGTGGGCTGGATTTATGTTTGCGGCCTACTTGTTTGAAGGTACATCTGTTCAACGCGCGTGCGTTTGATTACTCATGCAGCGTAAAAAGACAACAGGAAAATCAAATTTTTGTTCTCGATTGAAGCCTTACGGGTTTGTCGATCAAGGTGGGAACGTGTTGGTATGAGCATAACTGAGGTAGTTGAACCGACGCGCAATACATCACTTGAGTTGTGGGGCGGTGTTGAGTGCACTGTCAATCGTGTCGGCGATCAATATTTCGATCAACTCGCGCGCAGCGGCCACGACGCGCGCGCCGCAGATTTAGAACTCTTCGCGGAACTCGGTATGCGCGCACTGCGCTATCCCGTGTTGTGGGAGCGAACTGCGCCAAACGATTTGGCAAGCGCGCGTTGGGAGTGGTCGGACGAACGTCTGCAGCGTTTGCGCGAACTCGGCATTCGTCCGATCATCGGTCTCGTACATCACGGCAGCGGGCCGCGCCACACAAGCCTTGTTGACCCTGAGTTTCCCGAAAAACTTGCCGCATACGCACGCGCCGTCGCAGAGCGTTATCCTTGGGTTGAAAGCTACACGCCGATCAATGAGCCTTTGACGACGGCACGCTTCAGCGGACTCTACGGTCATTGGTATCCGCACGGGCAGGATGACCTGACGTTTGCGCGCACGCTTCTCACACAGTGCCGCGCGACGGTGCTCGCGATGCGTGCGATTCGCGAAATCAATCCGGCAGCGCAACTAATTCAAACGGACGATCTGGGCAAGACTTACAGCACACGCACGCTCGCTTACCAAGCTAACTTCGACAACCGTCGGCGCTGGCTAAGCTTTGATTTACTGACAGGCCGCGTTGATCGCCAGCACCCGATGTGGCGCTATTTGCGTGCGAAGGGAATCGGCGAAGCAGAACTGTTCTGGTTTCTCGATAATAGTTGTCCGCCGGACGTTATCGGCATTAACTATTACATCACGAGCGAACGTTTTCTGGACGAGCGCCTCGAACGTTATCCGGCTTATACGCACGGCGGAAATCGTCTGCACAAATACGCGGATGTCGAAGCCGTGCGCGTGTGCGCAGAAGGTTTGACAGGAGCGCGTGCGCTGCTCAAAGAGACTTGGGAACGTTACGGATTGCCTGTCGCCATCACCGAAGCGCATCTCGGTTGCACGCGCGAAGAGCAGTTGCGCTGGATCAAAGAAATCTGGGAGAGCGCGAAAAGTTTGCGCGATGAAGGCGCGGACGTGCGCGCCGTCACCGCGTGGTCTTTGCTCGGATCGTTCGATTGGAATAATTTGCTGACGCGCGACGCAGGGCATTACGAGCCGGGCGTTTTTGATTTGCGCGCCACTGTTCCGCGCCCGACAGCCGTCGCCGGACTCTGGCGCGATCTGGCGTTGGGACGTGAACCAACTCATCCTGTCTTGGACGCGCCCGGTTGGTGGCACAGGCTGACGCGTTTGCAGTATCCGGCGGTCGTGCGCCGCTCGCGAAAAAACAGTGGAGCAAAGCGAGGTGTCGATATGGAGCGCGGAGCAACCCGTCCTTTATTAATCATAGGAGCAACCGGAACGCTCGGAACTGCCTTTGCGCGTTTATGCGAACTGCGCGGTTTGTCTTATCGCCTGCTCAATCGCGTGCAGTTGGACATCGCCGATGCGTCTTCCATTAAAGCGGCGCTCGCAGAGTTTGAGCCTTGGGCGATCATTAACACGGCGGGTTTTGTGCGCGTTGATGACGCAGAGCGAGAGCCGGAAAAATGTTTTCGGGAAAATACCGTCGGCGCGAAGCTTCTGGCCGAAGCCTGCGCCGCGCGTAACGTCTCTCTCCTTACGTTTTCGTCCGATCTTGTCTTCGACGGAACAAAGGAAACTCCGTATTTGGAAAGTGACGCGCCCGCGCCGCTTAACATTTACGGAGAAAGCAAAGCGGAAGCGGAACAGCTTGTCCTCGCCGCGCATCCTTCGTCGCTGATCGTCCGCACAAGCGCCTTTTTCGGCCCGTGGGATGAATACAATTTTGCGACGCTGATATTGCGCACGCTTGCCGCCAAACAAACTTTCGTGGCCGCCGTAGATGCAATCGTATCGCCGACTTATGTCCCAGACCTTGTACACGCGAGTCTTGATTTGTTGATTGACGGCGAGCGAGGATTGTGGCACCTGGCTAATCAAGGCGCAACGACATGGGCGGAACTTGCGCGCGAAATCGCTACGCTCGCCGGTCTCGATGCAACGCTGATCGAAGCGCGCCCGACAAGCGAACTCAATCTCGCGGCACAACGTCCGCTTTACAGCGCGCTTGGCAGCGAACGCGGCGCGCTGTTGCCAACACTCGATGATGCGCTCACACGCTACTTACGCGAATGCGAAGTGGAATGGGCGAAAGATACCTCCGACGATCAAGCGCAAGCTTCACCCAAAGCATTCGCCGCCGCTTCATCCGGCGCGAAGTAATGATTGCGAATTGCTGAACTTGCAACAGCGGTCGCCAGCCAAGAGTTGCTAATCCGGTATAATGCTCGTTGCAAACTTTCATCTTAATATCCGAGTTATTGTTTATTGTTAACGCAAGTGTCTATCTTCAAAAGTTTTTTCGTCGGCGGTTTTGAATGTTCCACGCATCACACAAGGGCAGGCCGTAGGCTCGATTTGATCGACGCAACTGCTCACGATAAATACGCCGCCGCAGACTATCAACGTCTGCACACGCAAGGCATACGCACTGCGCGCAACGGCCTTCGCTGGCACTTGATTGAACAAACACCGGGTCACTACGATTTCTCAAGTCTGTTGCCGCTCCTGCGCGCCGCACGCGAAACCAACACGCAAGTTATCTGGGATATTTGCCACTACGGTTGGCCTGATTATCTGGATGTTTTCAAGCCGGAGTTTGTCCACCACTTCGCCGGATTGTCGCGCGCCTTCGCCAAGCTTCTGGCGAATGAAACGGATGAGGTGCAATTCATCTCGCCGATCAACGAAATATCTTTTCTGGCGTGGGCGAGCGGTCACGTCGGATACTTTTATCCGTTCACCGTCGAACGCGGTTTTGAACTAAAAACGCAACTCGTCAGAGCCGCCATCGAAGGCGTCGAAGCCGTATGGGATGTGCTGCCGCAAACGCGCGTGATGCACGCCGATCCGGTCATACACATTGTCGCCGATCCAGAGCGCCCTGATGAGGGCGAAGATGCGGAAGGCCATCGCCTCGCGCAATTTCAAACTTGGGATATGCTTTCAGGGAAGATGTGGCCGCAACTTGGCGGCGATGAAAAATATCTGGACATCGTCGGCGTCAACTACTATCCGCACAATCAGTGGATACACAACACGCCAGCCTTTAATCCGTCATTGGCTTTGCCGCGAACACATACGCTTTATCGTCCGTTCAGAGAAATCTTGCGCGAAGTGTACGAGCGCTACCAACGCCCGATGCTCATCGCAGAGACCGGTTCGGAGAATGACTTGCGCCCGTCTTGGCTTCGTTACATTGGTGATGAAGTGTTCGCGGCGAGAGAAGCGGGAGCACACATCAAAGGCATCTGTCTTTACCCGATCATCAATCATCCGGGCTGGGATGATGAACGCCATTGCCATAACGGTTTGTGGGATTACGCGAACGAGCGGGGCGAGCGGGACATTTATCAACCGTTAGCGGACGAACTACGCTGCCAGCAACAACGTTTCGCTCCTTTAACCTTTACCGCGAACGCTTCTTAATAATCACTCACTTAACTTAAACGTACTGACCGGCGGCGAAGCCGGATGCCCACGCCCACTGAAAATTGTAGCCGCCGAGATGTCCCGTCACGTCAACTACTTCGCCGATAAAATAAAGGCCGGGAACGCTGCGGGCTTCCATCGTCTTGGAAGATAGTTCGTTCGTGTCCACGCCGCCCGAAGTTACCTCCGCCTTTTTGTAGCCTTCCGTTCCGTCCGGCACGAGTTGCCACTGATGCAGTTGGCGTGCGATTGTTTCCAACTCTTCGTTGCTGTAACGATGGAGCGGTTTCGACGGCGCATAAAGCGCGCACCACGCTTGCGCAAAACGTCTGGGCAAATACTGACCGAGTAGATTCGCCAGTTCAATGTCGCTTCGCTGTTTCTCTTTCAGAATCTGTAGAGCATTTCTTTCGGGCAGCAAATCAATCGAGAGCGCATCGCCATGTTTCCGGTAAGAAGAAATTTGCAGAATGGCGGGGCCGCTCAAGCCGCGATGCGTGAGCAAAATGTTTTCGCGAAACTCCTTACCGTTGCAAGTAACAAGCGTGTCAATCGTAACGCCGCTCAATTCTTTCAATTCTTCCAACTTATTCGCCGCGAACGTCAAAGGCACAAGCGCGGGCGTTGTTTCCATTATGCGCAAACCGAACTGCCGCGCCACGCGATAACCAAAATCCGTCGCGCCGATCTTCGGGATCGACAATCCGCCCGTCGCAATTACAACCGCTGCTGCTTCAAAGCTTTCTTGATTCGTTTCAACACTGAACGATGAGCTTCTTTCAACTTTGCGTACATCACAATTGAGATGAATTTCAACTTTCGCCGCCGCGCATTCGGCGAGCAGCATGTCTATGATGTCGCGCGCGCTATGATCGCAGAAAAGTTGGCCTAACTTTTTTTCGTGATAGGGGATGTTGTGTTTTTCGACGAGCGCGATGAAGTCTGTGGGCGTATAGCGTGCGAGCGCAGATTTGCAGAAGAAAGGATTAGCGGACGAATAATTTTCCGGGCTGGCATCAATGTTCGTGAAATTGCAGCGCCCGCCGCCGGAAACAGCGATCTTTTTACCGATGCGATCCGCGTGTTCCAACACGATCACACGCCGCCCGCGCTTGCCCGCTTCAATTGCGCACATCAGTCCGGCAGCACCCGCCCCGATAATTATCACGTCCGCTTTAATCACGAATATTTTGCTGAACTTTTATTCCGTAGCGTGCTTGAGCGGCGGCTGCGTCGTGTAGAAGTCCTGATAAAATCGCGCGCTGTATTCATTTATCAAACTTTCGACGCGCAGCGGATCATGTGACATGACGATCAATCCGGCGTGGTAACGCTTGTGCATACGCCAGACGATTTCCGGCGCTTGATAAGCGGACGTGTCCGTGTATTCCTGCCGCGCCAGCGAGACGATCAACCCCGCGTAATCATCGCGCACGTCAGGTAATTCATACTTTCGCTCGCCGCCCGCAATTTCAATTTTCGCCCACTCCGCCCACAAATTGACGCCACTGGCAGCTTCAATCAATTCAGCGATGTTTGCGCCGCCGACGCGCACAGATGTTTCGAGAAAATAAAAGCGCCCGTCAGCCGCGCCCTTGATGAACTCCGTATGCGAGACACCACGTAGCAAGTTTTTTGTGTTGAGCACCGCGCGATTGAAAAGCAACAGCGCCTGCTCATCTGCCGAATCGCGCAGCATCGTGCGCGTCGTAAAGATGCCGCCATGTGTTACGTCAAGCGGCGGATGACCGTATCTGTGAGCGATGGAGAAAACGACTTCGCGTTCGGAGACAATCGAATCAACGTGAAAGATGTCGCCGGGCACGTAGCGTTCGAGAAGATAAAGCGATTGCCTGTCGCCGAGTTCTTCGATAAGCAGCCACAGCTCTTCGATGGAATTTACTTTCTTGATGCCGATGGCTCCCGCTTCAAAGCGTGGCTTGAGCATCCAAGGCGGCGACACTTCTCTCGTAAACTCGGACAGCTTTTCGTAATTGAGCACATGCACAAATTCCGGCACGAGCATTCCGGCTTGTTCTGCGCGCACACGCATCGCCAGCTTATCCCGAAAATAGCGAGTCGTCGTTTCGCCCATGCCGGGCACGCGTAAGTGCTCGCGCAAAGCGGCGGCCATCTCCAGATCAAAATCGTCGAGCGGCACGATGCGATCAATCGTTTCGCGGCGCGCTAAATAACTCACGCCTTTTATTACGTCTTCGCGCTGCCATTTGTGATTCACATCCGGGACAAGGAAAACTTCGTCGATGCTTTCGCGCGGCCATTCGGGAGAATCGCTGATGCTCTGCGAAGTCAACAGCAGTACGCGCGCGCCCTGTCGTTTGCATTCGCGCATAAACTCCGCGCCCTTCGCATAGCTTGCGAGACAAAGCATGGTCACTGGGCGCGAACTTGAAGTAACGGACATAAACTATTCTGCGATGCTCCTTTCACTCGATTATATGCGAACCGCGTGGGATTTATGCACCCCGCTCGCGCTCAATCATAAAGCGCAGCGCAAGCAGCACCGCGATATTAAAAAACAGGCCGAGCAAAGCGGAAAACTGCTCTTTGTAAAACGCAAAGACCTGTGTGATAAGAATTGAAACGAGAATCGAGCGCTCGAACATTTTATATGCGGACGCTCTCGCGCGTCGAACGAGCAGCACGCCGCACAGAACGAAGAACCCTGAAAGCAAAGACGACGCGATTTCAGCCCAATCCAGAAACGACAAGTGTCGAATCTGGCCTGCGATCAATCCGATGACGCGGTAGTTTAGAATCTGCTCGCGGCGCAGGCCGACGATAAAGATCAACACGAACACATAAATGATTTTCACGATCAATTGCCCGATGAAAAAAGAGATGACCGCAAGGCCGAACCAACGCCAGCGAGCGACGTGTTGATAAAAATCTATGATGAGAGTTTTGACGCGCGTGAACAGCGAAAGTTGAACCCCAGCGCGCAAATCCGTGTGTGCCAGCGCATCTTTAAGAGCGTTGACGAGCGGCAATCGCGCATCGCTTTGTTCCAGATAATTGAGTGCGCGCCGTTGTTCTTCTTCATCCAGATCGCGCAGCGCCACTTCCTCCATCGCACGTAGCGCGTTGACCAGATACTCGTGGTCTGTAAACTCGCGGCGTGCGTGCAAGGCGCGAAGAATCAGAAACAGCAGTACGAAAATCAAGTAGATCAACGCCACCGCAGGCTTGAAAAAATAGTTGTTATCGCTTGTCACAAACTTTCCGACCTCGTCTATGAACATGCCGAAGCCGATGCCGCCGAGAAGGGAGCCGAGCGTGGCAGCAGTTCTGCCGAGAAAGGAAAGCAGAATGATGATCGCGGCCAGCATCAACAGGCCGCCCCACAACATGTGCGCGATGTGCAGGCCGCTGCCGCCGAGTTGCGGATAATTCGTGAGGCGTAGAAACAAACGTATCACGAAGATCGAAGCAATCGCGGCGATCAAAAAAGTTTCGACTGCCGCTCCTGCTTCAAAATTACGGACAAGAAAACGCGCGCGTTTCATATCGCTTCCTGATAGGCGTTCATTAATTTGCGATCAAGTGTAAAGTAAAGACGGGCGCATACGCGGTCAAATGATAAAGAGCGTTTTCACACGAGTTAAAGATTTAGTTATGCACGCACGCGTCTGTGAAACTCGCGCGCAGGACAACGCACCAATCGTCGTGCTCGTTCATGGACTCGGCGTGTCTGGCCGCTACATGATGCCGACTGCGGAACGATTAGTCGAATTTGCGCGAGTTTATGTGCCCGATCTGCCCGGCTTCGGTCAAAGCGATAAGCCGCCGCGCGCTTTGACTATCGCGGAACTCACAGATTATCTGGTGGCGTGGATGGATGTTATGAAAATCACGCGCGCCGTCTTCGCAGGTAATTCCTTCGGCACGCAAATCATCGTCGAGTTGGCGCGGCGCTATCCGTCGCGCGTCGAAAAGGCAATGCTGATTGCGCCGACCGTTGATCGCCACGCGCGCCAATTCTCACGCCAAATCTTTCGACTACTAATAGATGCGCCGCGCGAGCCGCTTTCACTTTTGCCGATTGCGGTGGGCGATTATTTCCGGGCGGGCTTGAAACGCGCCGCGCGCACGCTTCGTTACGCACTTGCGGATCGCATCGAAGAAAAATTGCCGCACCTTAAAATGCCACTGCTCATCGTGCGTGGCGGACGCGATCCAATTGTGCCGCAAGGCTGGGCAAAAGAAATCACGCGATTATCGTCCGGCGCAAGATTAGAAATAATTACGCAGGCCGCGCACGCCGTTAATTATAATTCACCGGAAGAACTCGCACGTTTGTTGATGTCATTCGTCAATGAGAACCACGCGCCGGAGCGTTGAAGATTTCGCGCACGCAAAGCACGTTGACGCACGCTTCGCTTTACTCAATGCAGTCCTCTGGCGAGCTGTTGAAAGCGCGCGGCGTCTTCGTTCATACGCACGTTATTGAAGAAGACGTAAGAGGTTGAATCTTCGGGCAGCAGCGCGAGCAGTTCTTCCAATTCTTCGTTCTCGTAAACATAGCGCCAGCCGCCGCGCCCGTGCAGACGATAATAAACTTGCTCTGGCGTCAACGTGCGCGCCGCAAAAGGATCAACGACATGCCACAATTCTAGTTCACGGCACAACTCACGAATTAGTTGTGGCGGCCATTCCCCGCGCGGTTCCCAGAAGAAACGCCAATTCTTCACGCGCTCAATGGATGAAAAAAAGCGGCGCATATTTTTGACGTTCGCGGCAGTCGGCGTGAAACTCGCCGGACACTGAAAGAGTATGCGCGTTGCCTTCAGCGTTTGCGCACACGCGGCAATAGTCGCCCAAGCTTCTTTAACAATCGGCGTCAAACGAAATGCGCCGCAGTCCTCGCGCTCTTTCTCCGTCAACTCGCGCTTGAGTCGTTTATACGTCGGGCTACGCGCTTCATGCGTGATGAGTTGCCAAGCCTTTAGCGTGAACTCGAAATCAAGCGGCGCACCTTCGCGCCACTTTTTAAGCGTCTGGATTTGCGGCGGTTGATAAAATGTTTGCTGCACTTCGACGACGGAAAACAACTGCATGTAGTCCGCCTGCGCCGTGCGAAACCCGCAGCAACCGATTTTTACAGCCTCGTCTTCAGGCATCATTCATTACCTTTATCGTAAAAGGAATTCGATTGTAAATTGACTTTACAACAGCGCTCTCAATATCCGTAGAGTTAAGGACAAATCATCTATAACATCATCGGCGTTCCCATCGCGGCGGGGCTGCTTTATCCGTTCACGGGAAGGTTATTGTCGCCTGTGATTGCGAGCGCGGCGATGCCGCTCTCCAGCGTTTCCTTGGCTGATTTATCTTCACGCACGAATCCGATGATTCTCGACTGGAACGAAGTTAAACGCAAAAAGATTATGCCGCAAAATTTCACGATCAAGAATATGCATAAGCGTTTATCCGAACGATGTGGCTTTTTCAAACCTGTGCTCGATAATAAGCAGAGTTTGCGTAATGCTATAGAAGAAGCGCGTAAGCTGTTTGAGAAATCAAAAGCGGGGCGAGGAAAAAGGTAAGACTCTAATCGCCAATATTACAACTTGTATTTTCCTTGGATTAAATCCAGATCAAACAAAGAGTAATCGCAGGTCAATTCTTCGCCTGCCTGAATATCCCTGCGTGCGATGGTTAAATCTTCTTCTTCGTTATTGAAGACATCTATACAATTCGGTTCGACAGAGTGATTAAAGAAGCGCGCATCGTCGCCACACAGCACGTATAAACCGGTGTGCCTTTCCCTGTAAGTATACTTTCGCGTTTGTTCCCGGGAAGGTTTACACAATTGAGAAATCTGCTCTGCGGTGAGCCGAATATCAATGTTCGGATGGAACTTCCAAAGGATTGTGCCTTCACGTATTAATTCGTCAGCAAATAAGCCGATCCCGTGAATACTACTTATCTCAAGCGAGGTCTTTACAAGTAACATTTAACTTCCGCGCACGACATAATACTTGCCGCAAAATATATCGGAGGCGAACAATAAACTTTGAACAGTTACGTGGTAAGCAAGCGATCAAACTCTGCTTTGACAATCCCGTAGCACTCGCAAGCGAAGTCTTCCAATCCCGGTCTGTCCTTCATCTGAATATGACCGCGCTGGTAATTTATGAATCCTTCGGTTTGCAACGCGATGGCAGCCGTTGTCACACCGGCTCTACGCACGCCGAGCATCATCGAGAGAAATTCATGCGTCAGTGGTAAGTCGTCGCAGAGGCAGCGGTCATGGCTCATCAACAGCCAACGTGCAAGGCGTTCTTCGATTGAATGCAGACGGTTACACGCCGCCACCTGGCTCGTTTGAATCAATTGCCCAAGCGTGTAGCGCATCACCATATCCTGCAGTGCGCCGCCACGCTTGAACTCTGCTTTCATTACTTCCGACTTCAGCCGAATCGCCGCGCCGGGAATCTGCGCCATCATTTCGTGCGGCGAACGATTTGCGCCCAGCACTAACGGAAGACCCGCGATTCCTTCAAAACCGACGACTCCGACTTCAACGCTTGATCCGTCAGATAACTGAGAAACCAAGGAAACCATCGCGTTGACTGGGAAATAAACGTAGTCTATCGCACCGTCTATTTCGTAAAGCATTTGGCCGTGATTCAATTCAATTGGCTCAAGGTGTGGCGCAAGCCGTTCGTGTTGTTCGCGTGGCAGCGCCGCTAAGATGTGGTTTTGGTGTGATTGATTTTTATTTAGCGGGCGAGGTTCGGTGTGCATCAGGAATCTCCTTCATAGTGGCTGTCGCGTGTGTAAACACAGCAAACGGCACGAGGAGAAGGTCTTTAAGCTGTTCCCGATGTCGCGTGTTGAATTTTCAAAAGAACTGATTCGATTGAGAATCAACAGTATACCACTTTACGGGTTTTCCATGTACGGAGTAGTACAGACACTTGCTTCAGAGATTTGATATAACTTCCGCTCATCATAGAACAAGCAGGGAGCAAGCGGGAGACAAGGCGGGTAGAGCGCCGCCGCCGTGAGTCCGATGCGTCATAAGATTGATGCAAAGGAATTATCACGGCGGCGACGCCCAATACGAAAGGATGCGCCGGAGCTGTCCGCTAGTGCAGATGCTTTCTTCACCAAAGCTTTTGCTGCCGGATGAGATGGCTCATTGCTGAATTACTTGACCTCGATGAATTCGTTAATGCGCCCTGTTAGTGTTTCATTTGAAACTGCTTATCAACAAAAGTGCGGTGGTTCTCTTAACAGGGAGGATTCGATGCCAATAATCAAACTACGCGAAGGCGGCATCTATTGTCTGCCGGACAAAAGAGAGTTCATCGTCTGCGCATCAGGTGATGAAAGCGGCTATCTGCTATACAACCTTGCGGCATGGCGGCGCTATGGCATGGCCGAATACCGCTCGCAGTTGAATGGCCGAATCCTGAACAAAGGATTGGTCACATGCTGGCGCGTCGAAGATTTGCGAGACACGGGCAGAACAATCGAATACTCGCCGCCGAGCAGTAACGCGGCTTGATGTTTAGGAGAGTTCGATGATTGAACTAGGCCAACGTGTGCGTGTTCGCAGTGGAATGCGCGCCGGAGAAGATGGATTAGTCCTGGACTTTGAAGCGTGCAGCAGGAAAGATGCTTTTGGCTGGCAGCCGTGCGCTTTCTGGTACATACAGTTTACTTCCAATGGAGCGGTCGGCGTAGACGAAGAAGAGGCGCTTGAAATCATCGTCCCATAACCGGAGCGCGCTTTGTCTATGAATGCTTGACGGCGATTATCAAAATACACGTCAAATAATCGCTGATGAATAATCCATAGAATGGCGCGGATGCTTGATTTATCTGACGCAAGCATTCGCTGACGACTGCTCGCATTCTTTCCAACGAACGAACTGGAACATTTGCGCCCGCACATGAAGAAGCAATGGAATACGGCTTCGCCAAGAGTAATAAGCTTCGGATACAGCCCTAAGCCTCATAAAGAAAAGCCCGCAGTGATCTGTATAGATAACACTGCGAGCTTTAGTCCGAACAATTTAATGCTTGCTAAGGGGCTTAGTGCTGATTTGCCATCTTGCCGATTAGCGTGAAGAGTGGCAGGTACATGGCGATAACGATGGAGCCGATAGTGACGCCGAGAAAGCCTATCAGGAGCGGTTCCATCAGCGTCAATAGATTGGCGACCGCCGCGTCCACTTCCTGTTCGTAGAAGTCTGCGATCTTGCCGAGCATTGCGTCGAGTGCGCCGGTTTGTTCGCCGATGCCGATCATTTGCGACACCATGCTTGGGAAAACGTCCGTCGCGCGCAACGGATCGACAAAGTTTTCGCCGCGTTCAACGCCTTCGCGCACTTTTATAATCGCGCGTTCGATGACGACGTTGCCCGCCGTGCGTGCGGTGATGTCAAGCGATTGCAGAATCGGCACGCCGGAAGAAAGCAGCGTCGAAAGTGTGCGCGAAAAACGCGCGACGGCGATCTTGCGCATGATGCTGCCAAAGAGCGGAAGCTTCAGTATCAACGTGTCCAGCTTGAGGCGCCCCGTCGGCGTTTTGTACCAAGAGCGAAGCGCGACCACCGCGCCGATAATCGCGCCGAGGATAACTAGGCCACCCCAACTGGCGAGAAAGTTACTGATGCCCATAACGATGCGCGTCGGAAGCGGAAGCAGTTCGCCGGGGCCGAGCAAGCCCGTGAAAATATTTTGAAACTGCGGAATCACGAAGACCATAATCACTGCGACCGCGCCGACCGCCATCACGATCACCGCCGACGGATAAATCATCGCGGAGATTACGTCGCGTTGCAACTTGACGGCCTTCTCGATGTGCGTTGAAAGACGCTGAAGAATCAGATCGAGAATACCGCCCGTCTCGCCCGCTTCGACCATGTTGGCGTAGAGTTGATCGAAGACTTTTGGATGACGCGCCATTGCCGCCGCGAGCGTCGAGCCTTCTTCCACGTCCTGCCGCACCTGCGTCAAAACCTGCTGAAAGAATTTGTTGTCCTGCTGCTGCGCGAGAATGTCTATGCACTGCACGAGCGGCAGGCCAGCGTCAATCATCACGGAGAATTGGCGTGTGAAGATAGCAAGGTCTTTGGATTTAACTTTCTTGCCTTTGCCGAGTTTTGGAATGCCGATCTCGCGCCCTTTTTCTTTGACGGAGGTAAGTATGACCTGCTCGCGGCGCAGGAGTTGCCGCAGCGCTTCGCGATTATCCGCGACGCGTTCGCCGACGATTACTTCGTTGAGCTTATTGCGGCCTTTGAAAACATATGTAGGCATGAATTGAAATCTCCTGTTCGAGAAGCGTGCGTCAGGCCGGGAAGGATTCGGCGATGGCGACGATGAAGCTTAAAGCAAGTACGCTCACTAAAAGCGTCAAGGTGTGCGCGAGTACGGTAATCAATTGGGCGTGGTTCTTCTTTTCAATCGTATTCATGGTGTGATTGCTCCGCAGGTAGTGAGAGTTTCTCGTGTATTCATTAAAGCCGAATCAGCGTGCGCCGCCGGGACGCGCGCCGACGGGACGGCCTTGCGCATACGGACTCGGGTGAACGCCAGCGGGCGGTTTCACGCCGGGTGCGCCGTTGCCATTGGCATTGCCTGTGTTGAGACCAGAACCGCGCTCGATCAATTCGCGCAATTCGTCTGCGTTGGACGAACGCTGCAAAGCAACTTCCATCGTGATCTGTCGTTTGTGGTAGAGCGAGGCGAGCGCTTGATTGAAGGTCTGCATTCCATACTTGTCCTGCCCAGTCTGCATCATCGAATAAATTTGGTGAACCTTATCTTCACGAATCAAGTTTCTAATCGCAGGATTCGGCATCAGAATCTCAAGCGCCATCGCGCGCCCGTGTCCTTCGGCGCGCGGCAAAAGCGTCTGGCAGAGAATGCCTTCAAGCACAAGCGAAAGCTGCGCGCGTATCTGCGCCTGTTGATCCGAAGGAAATACGTCAATGATACGATTGATCGTCGAAGCGGCGGAGTTGGTATGCAGCGTTGCGAAAGTCAAATGGCCTGTCTCGGCGATACGCAGCGCGGATTCGATTGTTTCGAGGTCGCGCATTTCGCCGACGAGCACAACGTCCGGGTCTTGACGTAGCGCCGTGCGAAGCGCTTCGGCAAAGCCGCGCGTGTCTGCATTGACTTCGCGCTGATTGACGACGCAGTTTTTGTGATTGTGCAAAAACTCTATCGGGTCTTCGATGGTCAGAATGTGTTCGTGGCGGTCGTTATTAACCTTGTCGATCATCGCCGCGAGCGTAGTGGATTTGCCGGAGCCGGTCGGCCCTGTGACGAGAATGAGGCCGCGCGGTTTTTCGCAGAGTTGTTTGACGATGGGCGGAAGACCCAGAGCATCGAACGGTTTAATCTCGTAGGGAATGGCGCGAAAGACTGCGCCGACTGCGCCGCGCTGGTTAAAAAGATTGGCGCGAAAACGCGAGAGACCTTTGACGCCGAAGGAAAAGTCTAGCTCCAAGTTTTCCTCGAAGCGATGCTTCTGCGCGTCTGTGAGCACGGAGTAAGCAAGCTGCTTGGTGTCTGCGGAGGTAAGCACGCGATAATCTTCGAGCGGGCGCAGATGACCGTCAACGCGCACCTGCGGCGGCGTGTTGGTCGTGATGTGAAGGTCTGAGCCGCCAAGCTCGGAGAGCTTTTTCAAGAGTTCGGAGAGAGTGATTTGCGGAACTGGATCGTTGGTCATCAATGTAACTCCCGTTGGGATTTCTCGCGCGCCGTTGAGCGCCCCGGTGTCTGCGTTAATAAACTCGCTTGTTGAAATGCACTTGACTTGAAAGTGTGCCCGGTGAACATCTAAATAAAAGTTTAGTGCCCGGGAGCGGACGCGAGCGCGGCGCTGGCGTTGAGTTGAAAAGACGCGAGCAACTGTTCAGACTGCGCGGTTAGTTGATTTGAATACTGCGGTAGCGTACTCGTCGCAAGGCTATAAACGCGATTGCCTGCTTCCGTAAAATAAAACGTCCATGATTGTTCGGGCGTGCGTCCATCGCTCGACGCAGGAGTATGCGCGAGCACGACAAAGCTTTTGCGACTGCCGATCTGCCGCTCTAAATCATTAACGACCCAGCCGCCCGTGGCGAACATTTTGTTAATGACGAGGCGGCGAAGGTCTGCGTATGCGATGCCGCCAAGCAAACGACTGCTGCGCCTGCCAAACGCTCCTGAATCATCGCGTTTAGTATCAACGGGCAAGTTTGAAGGAATAATCGAGAGCATCGCCTGACCTGTTATCTGGTTGTTCGCATAGACACGAAAACTCATGCCGCCGTTTGGCGCAACTGCCTGACGACTCCAGCCGTCGGGAACCCTCAAATTAAATAATCCGCGCGGATTGCTGTACGCTCCGACGCGCGCAAGCGAAGTGCCGGGCATGACCGTGGTGTTTGACCATAGATCGCCGTTCGACGCATTTGCATTTGGCGCGGCGGATGCGGCAAGCAAAGCATTGCGTCTGCGTATGGCTGCCGCGCGTCTCATGCGCAGCCGCGCGCGATGGCGACGCCACCATGCGCGCGAGTGGCGGTGCAGGCGGTGTGATGCGGCGGAATGAGTGCCGACCGCAAGTGAATCGTCGAACGGCAGCATGAAGGCGACGCCTAATAAAACCAACATTGATAGAGCAATTGCGCGTAACATATTCTGATACCTCTTTACGCCACCGTCTCCCGCACAACTTCTTCGAGGGTGGTTACTCCGTCGCGTATTTTTTGCAGGCCGGATTCGCGTAGCGTCAGCATTCCGTCGTCAACCGCTTTTTTTCTTAACTCCAGAGCGGATGCGCCGATCAAGATCAACTCGCGTATCTCGTCCGTGATTTCCATAACTTCGTAAAGGCCGACGCGACCTTTGTAACCCGTGTTGTTGCAGGTCTGGCAGCCCGCGCCACGGTAAATCTTCATCTGCTTGGCTTCATCGGCCGCGAAACCAACTTCGATCAAAGCTTCGGGTGGCGTTGGATGCTCCGCTTTGCAGTCTTTGCACACGCGTCGAATCAAGCGTTGCGCCTGAATCAAATTGACGGAGGTGGCGACCAGAAAAGGCTCTATGCCCATGTTCATCAAACGCGAAATGGTGGAAGGCGCGTCGTTCGTGTGCAGCGTCGAAAGAACAAGGTGGCCTGTCAGCGCGGCTTTGATGGCAATTTCGGCGGTCTCGAAATCACGTATTTCACCGACGAGCACAATGTTGGGGTCTTGGCGCAGGAATGAACGCAACGCGGCGGCGAAGTTCAAGCCGATCTGCTCTTTCATTTGCACTTGATTGATGCCCGGCAAGTTAAACTCGACGGGGTCTTCCGCCGTCATAATGTTCGTTTCCGAAGTGTTCAGGGCTTGCAAGGCAGAGTAGAGCGTGTTGGTTTTACCCGATCCAGTCGGGCCTGTGACCAAGACCATACCGTAGGGACGCGCGATGTTGCGCTGAAATTTGACAAGCGATTCGGCTTCAAAGCCGAGCTTCGTCATGTCTAGCATTAGCTTTTCTTTATCGAGCAGGCGAAGCACAACCTTTTCGCCGAACAGTGTCGGCAAAGATGAAACGCGAAAATCTAATTCACGCGAACGGCCTTCGACCTTCAACTTAATTTTGATGCGGCCGTCCTGCGGCAAACGCTTTTCCGAGATGTCCAGCTTCGACATGATTTTGAGGCGCGAGATGAGCGCGTCGCGCATCTTCATCGGCGGGTGCATCACATCATAAAGAATGCCGTCAATGCGAAAGCGTATGCGCATCTCTTTTTCGTAAGGCTCGATGTGAATGTCGGATGCGCCGCGACGAAGGCTGTCAACGAGAAGCACGTTGACGAGACGCACGACGGGTGCGTCTTCGCTCATGCGCGCGAGTGACGAAAGGTCTATTTCGTCGTTGTCTTCAATGACTTCGACGCCGTCCGCCGCGTCCGTGTCAAATTCCAGATTGTCGAGCGTGACCAAGTCTGCCTGCGAGAGCGAGCCGTGCCCGTTCCCGTTGCCATTCATGCCTTCAATATCACCGACGCCTGCGAGTTCGATTTCGCGCGACTGCGTGTAGTACCTTGAAATTGCTTCCTGCACGCTCGCTTCGGAAACGACGACCGGCTCGATATTCAAGCCCGTCATAAACTTAATGTCGTCCATCGCGAAGACGTTCGTCGGATCAACCATCGCCAACGTCAAAGTTGCGCCGACGCGCGAGAGCGGCAGCACGGAATACTTTTGTGCTACGTCCTGCGGAATCAATCGGATCACACTTTCGTCTATGTCAAAGAGTTCGAGATTGACAGACGGCACGCCGTACTGCCGTGACAGCACGGCGGTAATCATGTCGTCGGAGACAAGACCGAGTTTGACCAGATTGAAGCCGAGACGACCGCCATGCTCGCGCTGGTAATCGAGTGCTTCGCGCAATTGCTGCGCATTCAAGAGGTTTTCGCGGACGAGGATTTCGCCTAGTTTGGCTGACATCTTTCGAGTATTTCCCCAGAAAGTAGCGGCGGACGAAAGACTACGAAGGGCGGGCGGTTATTAAAATTTTTAAGGAGACGAATAGCTTTTAGAGGCCGCACGACGCGCATGTTTATAAGTAGCAAACGGCGCTAAACACCGTTACACAGACATCCTAAACGTGAAGCATCTGTATGTCAAGGACAAAGTTAATAAAGGGGTTACCGTAAAGAATGCGGCGATAAAGCAGGCAAATAAATCAGTCTTTTGTCTTTCTCGTAAAACGGCTGAACGATGTATCAATGCCGGACGAAAGTGCATGGGAGGGCAGCCGCCTTCAACGGAAGCAGCATTGGCGGCACGATGCTTCGCAAATAACGGACGAATCCGAGAACGGTTTGGTAAGACGTATAACGAAAATTTGAAAAGCTCTTATCCATTTTTTCGTATAAACTATGCGCCCATCAGCGTAAGATAGCGCAAATACCGGAGCACGCGTGGCCGAAGAAACCCGGAACATAATTTGCGTGCCGCATAATCCAATACGGTGTGCTATTCATCTTTGGACTTGCTTTATCGTTCGGACAAGTGCATTCTTCGTTTCCAGCTAAGAATTAGTTCCGTCAACGCGCTCGAACAATTCAATAATACGTCTGTGACTCGTTTGTGCTCCACGAGTGCCCTAAAACTTACAAGACCGCTGTTCCGGCATAGAAGCCTTTAACTTCTATTGCACGGCACTCGAACAAATATCAGACTACTGCGGAATCCGGTAATCCACTTGCAGTTTTTAGCTGCCGTCACTGCCCTGACGGTTTTGGTGCGGCGCATAGCTTTTCAGCTTTCCATTGATCTTTGCACCTCCCGTGCAGACATGCTTGCTTGAGCGCAGTTTGACATGGAACTGCGAGCTTACCAACAAATCTTCGTCGCCGCTGTTTATCTTTTGTGTGGCGTTCCCTTTGATAATTCTTTGAGAAAAAGGTGCAGCAAATGAAAAGAAATAACTTCCTGCCGATTTTCCTGTCCATCACTTTACTACTCAACATCGCCGGAACAACTTTAGCGCAAGGTACAGCCTCGCGTGTCACAGGCACAGTTCAAGACTCGTCCGGCGCTGCCGTGCCCGATGCCGCCGTAACGCTAACCAATGAAGCGACCAACATTTCCTTTAACACTCAAACGACAGAATCGGGAACCTATGTTTTTGATTCGGTGCAGGTTGGAACTTACACCGTCGCAGTGGAAAAGTCCGGCTTCAAGAAATTCATTTCCACGGGCAATGCCGTCAACGTCAATCAGCCCGCGACGGTCAACGTCACTTTTGAAGTCGGCGGCGTCACAGAAGTCGTTCAGGTCACCGGTTCAGCCGAACAAGTGCAAACCAGCAGTTCTGGCAATTTCGGAAACACGGTTGAGCAGCGCACGCTCGTGCAACTTCCGATTGTCGGTTCACGCGGGCGCAATCCGATTGATTTGATTCTCTTTCAGCCGGGCGTCGTTAGCGGCTCGAACGCAGGTGGCGGCGTTCATGTGAACGGCTCGCGCGACCGCGCCTTTAATTTCACGCTTGACGGCATTGATATCAACGACACGACTGCCGGTGGCTCAAACTTTACGCCGATTCGCACGAATCCAGATTCGCTGACCGAATTCCAAGTCGTGACGGGCAATTTCACTGCCGAACTCGGACGCAGCAGTGGCGCGCAAGTCACGCTTGTGACGCGCTCTGGCACGAACAATTTTCACGGGACAGCTTTCGATTTTTACCAGACGCCGCGCTTTCACGCCAACGAATACGAGAATACGATTAATCGCATCAATCGTGGCGGCCAGCTTATCACGCCGGACACGCCGCAGTTTGTGCAGCACATTTTCGGCGGCTCGCTCGGCGGCCCGATCAAGAAAAACAAGGCATTCTTTTTCACCAATCTCCAGCTGCTCCGCACGAGCCAGAGTTTTCTTGTGACGCGCACGGTTTATACGGCGGATGCGCGCGCCGGACGTTTTCGCTTCGTCGGCGGCGGCGGACGCAATGCCGCGCTTGGTGGCACTTTAGCGCCGTCTGTCGATGCGAACGGCAATCCGTTGCCGGGACTTAACATTCAGAGGTTTGATATTACAGGCAATCCGAACATTCCGCTCGGACTCGATCCGACGACGCAAAGGTTAATTAGTCTCGCGCCGTTGCCGAACAATTTCAGCGTCGGCGACGGATTAAACACCGCCGGTTTCAGCTTTAGCGCGCCGCAAACCGAACGGCAATACGATTTCACGACGAAGGTTGACTACAATTTCAACGACCGCAATACGCTTTACGTGCGCTACGCGCAAGGATCGCAAAACACGTCCGGCGACAACGGCAACGGCGGCTTGCAGAGCTTTCCAGACACGCCGCGCCTCGTTGATACGTTTCGCACACCGCGCAACTTGGCGATTAACTATCGCACGACGATTACGCCGACGCTTATTAATGAATTTGTGGTTGGCTTCAATCGCTTTACCTTCAGCTTCAACAATCCAGACCCGAATGCAGACGCTAACTCATCAGTCATTCTTAATAATGTGCGTGACCCTTTGAACAGCACGCCAGCTATTAACAATGCGCGCCGTGTGACCACTCGTCAATTTGTTGACAACCTGAGTTACCTGCGCAACTCGCACACTTTCAAGTTCGGCACTAACTTGCGTTTTCAACAGCACGTTGATGACCGTAGTTCTGTGGCAGGCTTTAATCTGCGCGAGTCCGTCACGCTCGATACGACGCGTAATCCCGTACCGTCCTCTTTCACTTTGCCGGGCACGACGGGCGCAAATGGAATTAACTCGAACGATCTGACGCGCCTGCGCAGCACAGTCAATGATCTGCTCGGCCGTGTCGGGCGCATAACGCAAGGCTTCGTCGCCGTTGATGACAACACGTTCGGCGATTCAAAAACGCGCTTTAACTACGACGCGCGTTATCCTGAATATGATTTTTACGGACAGGACACATGGAAGATACGCTCTAATCTAACACTCGATTATGGTTTGCGTTATGAAGTGCGTCTTAGCCCGCGCGCCCCGAATAATCTCATACTGCGCCCGAATCAACCTTTGACCGTTGACGCTCCCGCGAGCAACACAGTTCGGTTTGAGGAAGGGCGTCTTTACGATGATCGTTATAAACAGTTCGCTCCGTCAGTCGGCGTGGCGTTTGACCCATTCAAGTCGGGCAAGACTTCGATTCGCGCCAACTACCGTTTGGCATATGATCGCACGAACACTTTTGTGTTCTCCTCGTTCATTTTTCAAAGCGCACCCGGTTTGACACGAGGCGTGACCAACGACACCTTCGGCAACGGTGGCGGATTGCTGCGTTCAGGATTGCCGACGCTTAACCCGAACACTAGTACGCCGTTGCAATTTCGCCAGCCGCCCGCCTTTTCAGCTAACACTTTGACAGTCGTCGATCCTAATCTCACGTACCCGCGCACGCACCAGTATGGCGTGAGTTTCCAACGCGAGGTCGGGTTCAACTCTGTCATCGAAGTCAACTACATCGGGCGTCAGGGGCGACACCTTTTCGGTGGCTACGACGCAAACCAAATTGATATTAACGGCAACGGTTTCTTGAATGCTTTTAATGATCTGCGCGCGGGCGGCACGACGGGCAACAGCGCGTTCATCAATTCGCTACTCGCCGGAGATACGCGCCTTCGCACGGGAGAAACCGGTTCGCAATTTCTTTTACGTCAGGATTTGACCGGCTTTACGAATCTCGTTGCGGGCGGAGGCGTGGCGACGGCTGCCGCTTTGATCGGGCAGGGAGTTAATGCGGCGGGGCAATCAATCGTTGCCGCCAACACCGGCAATCCGTTTTTCTTTCAGAAATTTCCGCAGTTCGCGGGCGCGGTCAACGTTATCGACAGCAACGACATTTCGCGTTACAACGCGCTCGAAATTCAATTCAGCCGTCGCTTCACAAAGGGCTTCAGCTTCCAGATCAGTTACACGCTCGCCAAGTCTATGGACACACGCTCGTTTGATCCGACGTTTGCCGTCGCCAATCGCGGCAACGCACAATCGTCTGCGAACACGCCTTTCGACATTCGCAACAGAGATTTGAATTATGCGCGTTCAGACTTCGACCGCCGCCACGCTATTCAGGGAAGCTTCGTTGCCGAACTTCCATTCGGCAGAGGCCACCGCTTCGCTAATGAATTGAATCCGGTTCTTGACCGCATTATTGGCGGCTTCGAGTTTGCCGGAATCCTGCGCCGCTTTTCGGGGCGTCCGTTTACGGTTTACTCCGGCCTCAACACGCTCACAAACGTTGTGCAGACTCCGGCCAACTGCAATGGCTGCTCGCCTGATCTGGGTAGAATCATCGTCGAGAATGGAACTAACTTCTTCTTTTCTGCCGACCAGCGCGCGAGATTTTCCGAACCTGCACCCGGCGAATTCAGTAACACGGGACGGAACTTCTTCACCGGCCCGTCGTTTTTCCAACTCGATCTGTCGCTCGTCAAACGCATACGCTTTAATGAAAGCCGGAATCTAGAATTTCGCGTCGAAGCACAGAACGCGACGAATACTCCATCGTTCGGCTTTCCCGACACGACCTTTACGCCGACCAGCACAACCTTTGGGCGCGTGCGCGATTCGGTGGTCAGTAGTTCGCGCAAAGTACAGTTTGCGCTTAAACTAAATTTCTAGTCGGCCGGTATTTAACGCACTTCAAGCTGGATAGAATCAGCTTCCTTTACGAGCGGCTTCGCTTTGAACTCTCTTTGCGAAGCCGCTCGCAAACTTTCATCTCTCTTACCGCTCAAAAGCGCAACGTAAATTTATATGAAACCCAACGCGCTCGTGTCTGTTCTCGTCGCCACGTGTCTTACCGCATCTTCTTTTCGTGCCCTTGCTGATGAGCGTGCGGTGGCGGTTGATCTGATTATCATCAATGCGAACGTTCACACGATGGACGCACGCCGCCCAGTCGCAGAAGCAATCGCTGTGTACGGCAAGCGCATTGCGGCAATCGGTTCGACGGAAGAAGTTCGGAAACTTATGGGCGCGGGCACGCGTGTGATTGATGCGGGCGGGCGATTGATCTTACCCGGCTTTAATGATTCGCACGTTCATTTCTTGAGCGGCGGCTTTCAATTATCAAGCGTTGACTTGCGCGACGCACGTAGCCCGCAGGAGTTTGCCGAACGCATCAGCCGGTTTGCGCGAAATGTGCCGCGCGGTCGTTGGATTACGGGCGGCGATTGGGATCACGAACGCTGGTCGAATGCTCCGCTTCCCACAAAGGAGTTAATAGATGCTTTGACGCCTGCAACGCCCGTTTTCGTCAATCGTTTGGACGGCCATATGTCGCTCGCCAACACGCTCGCGCTGAAACTCGCGGGCGTCACGCGCGAAACCAAAGACCCGCCGGGCGGACTCATCGTGCGTGATCCGAAAACAGGTGAGCCGACGGGCATCTTAAAAGACGCGGCGATGAGCTTTGTCTTCAAAGTGATTCCCGAACCAAGCGCGGAAGAAAAACTTGCTGCCGCGCAAGCTGCGACGGATCATGCGGCGCGACTCGGCGTCACAAGTGTGCAGGACATGTCTGCCGGACGAGATGTCGGCATTTACCAGATGCTTCTCGAACAGGGAAAATTGAAAACGCGCGTCCATGCTGTTTCTCCGCTGCCGGATTGGAAGCGCTTGGGCAACACGGGCGTGCAGCGCGCGTTCGGCGGAGATATGCTGCGCATCGGCGGCCTCAAGGGTTTCGCCGACGGAAGTCTCGGTTCGACAACCGCGCTTCTTTTCGATCCATACAATGATGCGCCTGCGACGCGTGGACTTCCCGGCGATGAGATGTTCCCGGAAGGTGCGATGCACGAGCGCGTGCGCGACGCAGACCGCGCCGGACTCCAAGTGATGATTCACGCCATCGGTGACCGCGCCAACGATTCCATTCTTTCTATTTACGAACAGGTCATCAAAGAAAATCCTGCGCGCGACCGTCGCTTTCGCATAGAGCACGCGCAGCATCTCAGAGCGCAAGACATTTCACGCTTTGCAAACGATCACGTCATCGCTTCGATGCAACCGTATCATGTGATTGATGACGGGCGCTGGGCGGAAAAGCGTATCGGGCACGAGCGCGCGCACACAACTTATGCTTTTCGCACTTTACTTGATACCGGAGCCGTGCTTGCTTTCGGAACCGATTGGAGCGTCGCGCCGCTTGATCCGATGCCGGGCATCTACGCCGCCGTCACGCGCCGTACACTCGACGGACGCCACCCGGACGGCTGGATTCCCGAACAAAAAATCACTGTCGAAGAAGCCGTGCGCGCCTACACAGTCGGCTCTGCCTACGCGGAATTTACAGAAAACGAAAAGGGAACGCTTGAGCCGGGCAAACTTGCCGACATCGTGATGCTGTCCGGCAACATCTTTCGCATTGATCCTGTGTTGATCGAACGCACGCATGTGTTACTGACAATCATGGACGGGCGCGTCGTGTACGAAGCGCAATCTGGATTGAGCGATAAGTGAAGAAGGATAAAATTAAGACCTCAAAAAATGCTGCGATTTGCAACATTCTTTGAGGTCTTAATTGCTAGTTGAGATTAAATTTTACCCTTTGCGGCGCGAGTTCTTAGCTTTACCCGTATCCGTGTTTTGGGCGGGAGTTTTGAGCGCTTGATTGAGTGCTTCGATGACGGTCGCCGCATCCTGTTTATGCGGATCATTGGCGGGCGCTGTCGCGGCGTAGCGCTTAAGAAGATCGCGCGCTTCGGGGAGTGTTGCGTCGTTGCTTGAAAGCGCGATGCCAAGTCCGTATAACGCGTCGGGGTTGTTTGGGCTGCTGCTTAAAACGGCACGGTAAGCGGCGACGGCCTGCTCTGTTTGTCCGCTCTGAAGCAGCGCATCGGCGAGGCTGGCTTGCGCTTTGGCTTTCTTGGCAGGGTCTGTTTCGACGGCGATGTAGTCTTGATAAGCTTTCGTCGCGGCATCGGCAACATTCGGCGTATTGGCCTGAATTGCGATGCGATAGGTTTCAATGCGCGGCGCAAGATAGCCATCTAATTCTTCATTTTTTGCAGTTGCTCCCGCTCCTCCCGCTGTTGCTGCGCCAGCCGTCGAAGCGTTCTTCGCTTTATTCTCGCGGTAAAGAACAACGGCTTTGTCTGCTAAATCGGCAGCGGTTTTGAAGTCGGCACGTGCGGCGGTAATGCCCGCAGTGTCTTTGGCGCGTATCGCGGTATTGAATTTCTCCGTCGTGCGCGCGCGCAGGGCAATTGATTTATTGCTGTAAAACACAGCCTGCGTCGGATCGGCCTGAATGCCTTGATCGTAAGAAGCAACTGCTTGATCGTAATTCTTGGAATTAAAGGCAGTGTTGCCTGCTTTCAAAAATTCATTGAGTTGGGCATTGGTCGCCGTCGCTTTTTCGTTTTCGGCTTTCATCGCCGCCACCTGCTTGTCGTATTCCTCTTTACGGCGGCGCAGTGCGGCGTCATTAGCGGGCGCGGCTCCATTTGTCGTCGATGTGGCGGCGTTGGCGGAATTTATTTCTGCAAGCGTTAATACTTTTCCGTCGCCGGGATCGAGCGTGAAGTCAGTTTCTGGAACCTGGCTGACGCGCACGCTTGTTCTGAAGGTCGGCTGCGCGTTCGGCGCGCTCACAGCAATCGTGTAGATACCTGTATAAGGCAGTCCTGCGTAGACATATCTGCCGCCTTTGTCAGTCTTAGTGTCGTATTTGCCTTTGATGTCTGTGCGATAAAAGGTAACGACGGCGTCTTTGACGGGCACGACTGTGCCGTCTGCTTGTTTGATGGTTACTTTGCCGGATGCCTGCGTTGTTTGGGCGCAAGCGGCGACAGCGCACAACGCGCTAAACAACGCGATGGCGGCGATACGGGTCAAAAGATTGATGCGCATGTTAATTTATCTCCTCAAGTATAAGGTAGTTTTCAATGCTTCATTAACGGCGGGATTCCGCCCAATAAGATGCCGACGTGCACCCGCCGGTTGTCGTTTCGTTTTCTGAAAAAGCGCACGCGTGGTGTGAATTGTTCACGCGTAAGCGATAGGATCGGGCACGCCCGCTTCGCGGAAACCACGCAAACGCAACGCGCATGAATCACAAAGTCCGCAAGCTCTCTCTCCTGCCTGATAACAAGACCAAGTAAGTTGCAGCGGTGCTTTAAGCTCCAGACCGCGCCGTACAATCTCGGCTTTACTGAGTGCGATCACGGGCGTCATGATCTCGATCTTCGTCAACGGTTTCGTGCCAATCTCTACGACCTTTTGAAATGCTGCGTAGAATTCCGGGCGACAATCAGAATAGCCTGAAGAATCCTCCGCCACCGCGCCTATGTAAATGCGTTCTGCTTTTATCACTTCCGCCCAACTAACCGCAATAGCCAGCAGATGCGCATTGCGAAACGGCACATAACTCGTCGGCATCTCGCTTGACGTTAGATTAGCCGCCGCAACGGGAATACTTTCATCCGTCAAAGACGAGCCGCCGATGCGCGCCAGATGTTCGATTGAGACGGCGAGCCGATATTTAACGCCATAGTAATCCGTCAACTCTTCAAACGCACGCCGCTCACGCGCTTCCGTACGCTGTCCGTAAGAGACATGCAGGAATGCTAATTCTTCATTTTCCTTGCGCGCGATGGCTGTCGTGACACACGAATCCATGCCACCGGAAACAAGACAAACTGCCAGCGATGAAGTCGGAACATCGAAGGATGGAGCCGGAGAATTAGCATGAAAATTGCCGTTGCTTTTCTCCTGACTCCTGACTCCTGACTCCTGACTTCCGCTTTCTTCCGCTTTCATCTTTCCGTCTTCCGTCTTCCGTCTTAGACGCCTTTGGCTTCCGCGCCCCAAATCTGCTTGTGCATCTGCAACTGCATACGCACATCTAGGCCGCTCCCGCTAATCCAATCGGCCATTTCCTGAAAGTCCACTGCGTTCCAAACGGGTGAGACGAGCACCGCATGTGCGCGCTGCTCAAGTTCGTATCGCGTAATTATTTCGCGTGCAAAATCCCAATCCGCGCGGCTCGCAATGACGAATTTGATTTCGTCTTTATCTTTGCGCAGACGTTCCAGATTCGGCCAGTGATTGCGCTCCGCTTCATTCGATCCGGGACATTTTACGTCTAGGATAATCTTCGCGCGTTCATCAACTTTTTCGATTGAGATATAGCCGCCCGTTTCGATTAACACTTCGTAGCCTTCGTCGCACAATTGCTCGATCAACGTGAAAGCTTCTTTTTGCGCAAGCGGTTCACCGCCCGTCACTTCCACTAATTTGCAATCATAAGTGCGCACTTCGCGCATCACATCTTCAAGCGATAAATGCTCACCGCCTGTGAAAGTATACGCGCTATCGCACCACACACATCGCATCGGGCAACCCGTCAAACGCACAAACGTACACGGACGTCCGGCGTGCGTTGACTCGCCTTGAATCGAACGAAAAATTTCTGTGACGCGTAGCATAATGGCTGATAAAAATAGAAGTCAGGAGTCAGTATTCAGAAGTCAGAATGAAGAAGCGATGAAGTTTGCGGCGATGCAAGAGGCGTTCATATTATCTTCCTTTGTTCTGTCTACTGACTTCAGACTTCTGAATACTTGCCTTTGAATTTAGCTCAAATCTAGCGCAGGCGCGCGCGGGCTGTCAAAGTGAACTTTGTGGAAGCTTCCCGCCAAGTTCGTGATAGCATCACAATAACGCGTTTGAAAAACTCCAAACTTGCGGAAAACCCTGTGAGCCGGGCAACGTTACACACATCTGAAATTATTGCAGAAGGCACGCGCCGCTTGCTTGCCCGCGCCGCCGATTCACGTTCGCTGAACGTCTCAGACCTTGCGCCGCGAACAAACGCCGCACTCGAAAAATATTTACTACGCGATGTGCCCGACGCGACGCCACAGCAGATAAACGAATTCTTCGACACGCTTCACGCGGATGATTTGTGTTTGATTGCGGCCTGCGAGCGCGTGGACGAAATGGCGTGGCGCGAGTTAATAGAGAAATACGGAGCGATGGTGCGCAGCGTGGCGCGCACCGTTTCTGCCAGCGAAGACAAGGCAGAAGATTTAGCGCAGTCAATCTGGGCTGAACTGCACGGGCTGCGCGTGCGTGCGGACGGCACGGCTTCCGGTAAAATCAGTTACTACTCCGGGCGCGGCTCGCTCGGCGGCTGGCTTCAAGCGGTCGTGCGTCAGTTGGCCGTTGATGTGTATCGCAAAGAATCAAAACTTGTGCAGACGGAAACAGACGCAGACTTTGATACTTTAGCGCGCGACAACGGAAAAGTTTCGCACATGCACGCTTCACATTCTCCGCCCGATCCAGAACAGGCCTTTGCCGAACGTGAATCGGCGGAGAGCCTCGAAGAATCTTTGACGCACGCCATCGGCGAATTGAACGCGGAAGACCGCCTTCTGGTTAAGCTTTATTATTTCGATCAACTCTCGCTGCGCGAAGCGGGCGCGATTCTCTGCGTACACGAAGCCACGGCGAGCCGTCGTCTGGCACGACTGCACAAAGACTTGCGCGCCAGCGTCGAAACGATGTTGATAAAAGATCACGGCTGGTCGCAAAGGGAAGCGACGCACGCGCTGGCAAATGCTTCCGCCGGTCTTGAAACTAATCTGGAATCCCTGTTGGCAAGCGAAAAAGCATCAAAGGAAAAATGATATGCCGGACTTGAATAACGTCACGCGTAATTTCCCCAGAACAAATGAAAGTGTGTGAAAGACCGCAAGCGAAACGCCGGACAAACGTTCTTTAAGAGATTACGCCGAAGCGAATGCGTGATAACTATTTTTGATGAAACAAGATTTTAACAACTCGATGGATTCGCTGCTGCGCGATTACGCGCGCCGCCATACCAATACTTCTTCAATAAAACGGGACGTGGATGCTGTGAACGAACCCTTGACGGGCAATCATCATGAGATGAAGCATCTGGACGCGGACGAGTTGGCGGCGTTTGCGGAGAACGCCGTGCCCGGCGCTGCACGTGCGCGTTACGTCGCTCATCTTGCCGATTGCGACGCGTGCCGCCGCCTTATCATCGATCTGAGAGGCGCGGAAATTATCACTTCTGAAACCGCAAAACAGCGTCCGCCGCATGACATCAAAGCGCGTCCGTTGTGGCGCGAAAAACTCGCCGCGTTCTTCGCTGTGCCTGCATTACGTTACGTCGCCCCGGCGCTTGCCGCGAGCCTTCTCGTCGCGTCTATCGTCGGTATCATGGCTTATCGCAGCCGTGATAAAGCAATCCTCATTGCCTCGCAACAGGAGACGCAAACAAACAACCAAATCTCCAACTCTGCGACGAACGAGATGCAAGCAGCGATGAACAGCAACACGGCGACATCTACGACAACGACCACGACTACTACAACCAACACGACTGCCAGCAACGCATCGGCAACTCGCCCAACGGCGAACGCCAATGCTTCCATCACGTCAAAGGAAACGCACACAAACACTGCGACGCGAAATGATTCCGTGCGCAATGAAGCCTTGCCGAACAGCGCTCGATCCGTCGCAGAATTAACGCGACAGCCCATCACACGCAGTGAGAAAAGTTCTGATGACGCTGAAGCGCGCTCTCTGAAGCGGGACACGACAGCGATTGCCAAATTGCCGCCGCCACCTACCGCAAGCGGCAACGCCAATATGTCTGCGAACCGCGCAGGAGTTGTCGCTACGCAAAGTGAAGATGTCTCCGTCACTTCTTCACAGGTTGCTAAAGCCACAAAAGATAGAGCGAGCGACCGCGCATCAACTCCCGCTCCCGATGTGCCGTTTGCCGAAGCGCGTGCTAGCGTGCGTCGCAACGCGCGCGCCCCTACTGCGACAACTGCCCCGAAGAAAGCTCTTCCGGTAAACGGGCGCACTGCGAGCGTGGCTGATGCGAGCGGCGCAACGCCTTCACGCCGGATCAACGGGCGCGATTTTCGACGACAGGGAAATCGTTGGATAGACACTGCCTATACTGCCGCGCAATCCACAACGAACGTCGCGCGCGGCTCCGAACAATACCGCGCACTCATCGCTGATGAACCCGGTATCGAAAAAATCGCCGCACAACTCGACGGCGAAATCATCGTCGTGTGGAAACGACGCGCATACCGCATACGCTAAACAAGCGCGGGGCACATAACAAAACCGTATTAAACTGCGTCCACAATTTCAAGAAAACTAAGGAGACTATCTCGATGATTCGCCAACCGTTCGTCGTCCGCACATTCGCCGTAACTTCTGCTGCGCTTTTCGCGTTGTTGTCCGTCACGTTTTCATCGTTCACAGCAAACGCGCAAATGCGGCGTTCGGCACGGCAGGGAAGGACGAGCCAAAGTGCGCCAAGAGAGACTGTTCGCGGCGTGCGTGCGCCCTTCGATAACGACATCGCGCGCATCATTTCCGAAATAGACGCGCGCAACATCGAGCGCACGATTCGCACGCTCGTTTCCTTTGGCACACGCAATACTCTCTCCGAACAAGATAATCCAACGCGCGGCATCGGTGCGGCGCGAGATTGGCTCTACAACGAATTCTCGAAAGCCGCAGCAGATTCCGGCGGGCGCATGATTGTCGAGAAACAAACATTCGAGCAACCCGTGACGAAACAATTTCCGCGCATTCTCAAGCCGACTGTTCTTACCAATATCGTCGCCACGCTTCGCGGAACACAACCCGCATCCGTTAATCGCACCTACGTTGTGAGCGGCCACTATGATTCGATGTGTACGAGTCCGACTGACGCCGTCTGCGATGCGCCGGGCGCAGATGATGATGCGTCGGGCGTGGCGGCGGCGCTTGAGATGGCGCGCGTGATGGCAACGCGAAACTTTGACGCGACGATTATTTTCATGGCCGTCGCGGGCGAAGAACAGGGACTCGTCGGCTCGACCTATTTCGCGGAGCAGGCCAAGCAAAAGAAGATGGACATCGAAGCGATGTTCACCAACGACATCATTGGCAACAGTCTGGGCGGCAACGGCGTGCGCGACCGCAACACCGTGCGCGTTTTCTCCGAAGGCGTACCGTCGAATGAAACGACGGAAGAAGGCAACGTGCGGCGCGGCGTGGGCGGCGAAAATGATTCCGCCTCTCGCCAACTCGCGCGCTTCATCAAGGAAACAACCGAACGTTATGTGCCGAACATGAACGCGCTGCTCGTTTACCGTCGTGATCGTTATCTGCGCGGCGGCGACCACATTCCATTTCTCGAACGCGGCTATCCGGCGATTCGTTTCTGCGAGATAAACGAAAATTACAATCACCAGCATCAGAACGTGCGTGTAGAGAATAATATTCAATACGGCGATCTGCCGCAGTTCGTTGATTTCAACTACACTGCGAAAGTGGCGCGCGTCAACGCCGCCAATCTAGCCGCGCTCGCGCTCGCGCCCGCCGCGCCGAAAGCAGTCGGCATCATCACGCTCAAATTAACCAACGACACGGAACTGCGCTGGACGGCGAACACAGAGCCAGACCTCGCCGGTTACGAAATAGTCTGGCGCGACACCGCTTCACCCGTTTGGACAAACTCGCGCTTCATCGGCAATACGACGACTTTCACCGCGCGCGGCATGTCCAAAGACAATTACTTCTTCGGCGTCCGCGCCATTGACCGGCAAGGCCACCGCAGCCCCGTCAGCTTCCCGCGCCCTGTGCGATAGAGTAGCTGTTCGGCTTTACCTGATTTCTATTTCAAATAGGATAAATTTATGTCTCTCATGCAAAGAGCGATTTTTATTTCGGTATCGTCACTCATCTTTTGCTTTGGATCAGCATTCGCTCAGAGGCGAGTACCCCGTGCTGAACCTCAAGACCTAATCCAGAGGTTTTCCGCGCAAGAGGATAAGTGCCGCGATATGGTCAAGAGTCGAAAGTGGAAAGAAGCTGAAGCGGTTTGCAAGGTTGCTGTCCAATTAGCCGACCAATTTACTAGCGATAGAGAATTAGAACAAATGGGCGCATACGAGATGTTTGGACATGTTTTGATGGGGCAGGAGCGGTATCAAGAAGCCATTACATATTATTCCCGCGCCAATGAGATAGCGCGCCCGAGATTGAATGATACGAACGCTGAAGTAGGGCGACTGTATTGGGATATGGGAATTGCTTATCACAGCCTTCGCAATCTGGATAAGGCGCGTGAATTTTACCGCAAAGCAGAGAAAACGTATCAGTTCGCTTACTCAAAGATTAATCCCGAAGAGGTTACTGAAGACGGCATAATGATTAAGCAAGGATACATGCGGTCTTTGAAACAAATTCTCCAATATCACATACGCGCTGCCGAACAAGCAGAGGCGGCGGCTGAAGCAGCGGAACTCAAGAAGCAGCTTGAAAATCTTCCTTAACGCTGCATCAAACAAGTGCTTGTCGCCGTCTGCTCGACTGCGCGGTTGTCATCCTTATCTTTCTTGCGTTGTATATTGAATGCTTCATGTGGTCAGCATCTCAATTACAGTATCCGATGGCTCGCGTTATATTTTCATTGAGTGACAATAATTAGTTTGGTACATTCTTAATGTGAATCTTGCGTTTAGAGGTTTGTGCTATGGCGGAAATACAATATGTGTCGGATGAAAGCGGCAATCCCATCAGTGTCATCGTTCCCATCGAACTGTGGCGCGAAATTGAGTCCGAAAAGGAAACGGCTTATTTGCTGAAAAGCGAGAATATGAAGCGTCGCCTCTTAGAAGCTAAAGAACGGCGAGGCGGAATCTCTTTTGAGGAAGCTTGTGAGAAGCTTGGAATTTGACGTTGCCGCCTTTGAAGATTTGGCTTGGTGGATTGAGCAGGATCGTCATAAGGCATTGCGTATCGTCAGCCTAATAAAAGATGTGCAGCGTGATCCATTCAAGGGAATCGGCAAGCCGGAGCCGTTAAAGCATGAATTCAAAGGTTGCTGGTCACGGCGAATAGATCAGGAGCACAGGCTTATCTACCAAGTCACAGAAGAAAGGATCAGGATTCTGGCGTGTCGGTATCACTACTGAATTTTGCTTCACTCCGCCTAACAAATTAATAAAGATAATGCCTTGCTGGAACGTTTCTCAAGCGGCTTCCCTTACGTTCAAGTTGAATAGCATTCATCCGGCTCATCTCAATTTCGGCATTCATTTCCTGTAAATTTCCCCAACCTTTACGCTTCCCGCCGCGTCTTAAATTCAAGTGAGGGCATACGGGCACGTCCGGCGGCCTTTGTTTCTCGCAAATTTTCAACAACATCCCTATTGAAACGGTGGCTCCGATGAATACTTTCAAGAATCGTTTTCGTTCTTTATCCGGCGCAAAAGCGCGACGCGCGACGGCGTTTGTGGCGTTGCTGGCGCTCGTAAGCAATCTGTTCGGCGGCGTGCTGTCAGCTAGTGGACAAACTGTGCAGAGAGCGCAAAGTTTGAACGACGAGCAGCGTATTTTGCATGTGCTTAACCGACTCGGTTTCGGGGCGCGTCCCGGCGATGTCGAGCGCGTGCGTGCGTTGGGCGTTGATCGTTATATCGAACAGCAACTTCACCCGGAGCAGCTTGCGGATACCGCAGCCGAAGCGAAGTTGCAGAATCTGCCGACGCTCAAGATGACGATTGCCGAACTTTATGCGAAGTACCCGCAGCCGGGCAAAATCATCAAGGCGCTGCAAAGAAAAGGCGAGTTGCCCGCAGACCTCGCGGCCTTGCGCAAAAATGGCGGCGCGCAGAACGCTACCAACGCGCCCGCCGCTGCCGACAATGCAGGCGCGTCAAAAGAGATGAACGCGCCGAATGAAATGATGCAGGAGCAAGACAATGCGGCGAAGAAGGCGGACGCGGCGGGGCAGCCCGGCGGCAAGAAAGAGTACCGCAATGCTTTGCGTGATTATTACGCAGAAAACAATTTGCAACTTCCGCAGCGCATCGTTGCAGAGTTGCAGGCATCGCGTATCCTGCGCGCCGTTTACAGCGAGCGGCAATTGCAGGAAGAGTTGGTTGATTTCTGGACGAATCACTTTAACGTCTTCGCTGGCAAGGGCGCGGACAAGTGGATGCTGACTTCGTATGACCGCGACACGATTCGCCCGCACGCGCTCGGCAAATTTCAAGACTTGCTCGTTGCCGACGCGCAAAGCCCTGCGATGCTTTTTTATCTCGATAACTTTCAGAGCGTCAGCCCGAACGCCGCGCAAGGTGGTGGACAATTCAAAAGACGCGCCGTGATGAACAATCAGGGCGGAGCAAATGGACAATCGGGCGGCTTTAATAACGACAGGCGTTTGCGACGCATGAATCGTTTCCCGAATGCAACGGCGCAGCCGCAAATGCCACAGCAAACTACGCAGAGCGGTAGCAACATTCCCGCACCGGCACAGCAAGCGGCTGCTCCGAAACAACCAAAGCAACCGAAGCGCGGCATCAACGAAAACTATGCGCGCGAATTAATGGAGCTTCACACGCTCGGAGTTGATGGTGGCTACACGCAGAAGGACGTGCAGGAAGTCGCGCGTTGTTTTACGGGCTGGACGATTTTTAATCCGCGTGGCTATGGCGGCGATGACAGGTCTGGCAAGTTTTACTTTAATCCGCGCTTGCATGACGACGGCGAAAAGATTGTGCTCGGCCACAAGATTCCGGCGGGCGGCGGCATCAAAGATGGTTTGATGGTGCTTGATCTTCTCGCGCATCATCCTTCGACGGCGAAGTTCATTGCGACGAAACTCTGCCGCAATTTTGTGACAGACGATCCGAGTCCGGCGCTCATCACACGCGTCGCCAATGCCTTCACGAAAAGCGACGGCGACATACGCGAAACTTTACGCGCGATTATCACTTCGCCGGAATTCAATGCGCCTGAAAGCTATCGCGCGAAAATTAAGACGCCGTTTGAAGTCGCTGTGAGCGCGATTCGCGTGCTCGGCGGCGACACGGATGCGCGGCCTGCTTTGCATCAATGGCTCGCCAAGATGGGACAGCCGCTCTACGGTTATCAAACGCCGAACGGTTACCCGGATAACGCTGCGGCGTGGGTCAACACAGGTTCCCTGCTTGAGCGTCTGAACTTTGCGCTGGCGCTTTCGAGCAACAAGATTCCGGGCACGCGCATTGACCTTGCGAAATTCGTCGGAGACAAAATGGTGAACGGCGGCACGGTAGATAAATCGCGCGTCGTCGAGCAGTTCGTCAATCTGATTTTGCAGGGCGACGTTTCGGCGAATACGAAAAAGACTTTGATGAAGCAGATAAACGAACAAACGTCTGCGCCCGCCGTGCCGGGGCAGGGGGATGAGATGTCAAAAGTTGCGGCGACGGAACACAACGTGCGGGCGGCGCTGCGCGAGAAACAAACAACGGGCGTCACCGTCGGCAACCCGGAAGTCGCAAAGATTGTCGGCCTGATCTTAGGTTCGCCGGAATTTCAGCGGCAATAACGAACGGCATTAAGAGCACCTAACAAAACTTGCCACAGAGACACAGAGTCACAGAGTCACAGAGCAAAGCAGTTTTCAGTTTTGAGTTTTCAGTTGAGAGCACAGAGCGATTGTCTTAACGACTGAAAACTGACAACCGAAAACTCAAAACTGTTTCATCTGCTCTGTGACTCTATGGCTAATCTTCCGGTTCTGTTACACGTTCCAAATTCCCACTATCACGCGAGCAATGAAAGTGACAAAAGCTTGCGTTCGTGCGTCCAACTAATTGAGCGTGGAAGTGATTGATTGTCAGCCACGCCGCCGGTTTGCAAAAACAGTAGAGGTAATAATCTATGAGCCTGAATCGAAGATTTTTTCTGAAATCAAGCGGCATCGCGCTTGCGAGTCTCGGCGTAGTGCAATGTGCGCCGTCGTTTCTGCAACGCACTGTGCTCGCGCAAAACGTGAATCGCATCACGGGCGGACGCCGCAAGACTCTGATTGCGATTTTTCAGCGCGGCGCTGTTGATGGCCTCAACGTCGTTGTGCCTTACGGCGAAAAGAATTATTACGACTTGCGCCCGACCATTGCGATCCCGAAACCGCAGGTGGGCAACGCCGATGCAGCGCTTAATCTCGATGGTTTCTTTGGTTTGCATCCGGCGCTTGCAGGGTTCAAGCCTTTGTGGGACGCGAAGCAACTGGCGATTGTCCACGCTTCGGGTTCGCCCGATACGACGCGTTCGCATTTCGATGCGCAGGATTATATGGAGTCCGGCACGCCCGGCCTCAAGGCGACAACGGACGGCTGGCTCAATCGTTATTTGCAGACTAAGCCCGAAGCCAAAGCCTCGCCGTTTCGCGCCGTCGCAATGACGCAGAATTTGCCGCGCACACTGCAGGGCAAAGCGAGCGCGCTGGCGATCTCTAATCTCAACGACTTTACGATTCGCGCGGGCGCAAATTCTGCGAGCGTGCAGGGCGGCTTTGAATCAATCTACGATCAAAGCGTCAAAGACGTGTTGCAGGGCACAGGCAAGGAAACGTTCGAGGCGGTGAATTATTTGAAGCGCGTCAATCCAACGCAGTACAAACCCGAACATGGCGCGCAATATCCGCGCGGGCGTTTCGGCGACAGTTTGTTGCAGATCGCGCAACTTATTAAAGCGGGCGTCGGTCTTGAAGTCGCCTTCACGGACGTTGGCGGTTGGGACACACACCTTAATCAGGGCGGCGCGCGCGGTCAACTCGCAGGGCGTTTACAAGAGTTAGGCGCAGGCATCACGGCGCTTGTGACAGACCTCGGCCAGCGCATGGATGATGTAGTGATCTTAACCATGTCGGAGTTTGGCCGCACCGTTAGAGAAAACGGCACGCGCGGCACGGATCACGGTCATGCCAATGCGATGTTCGTCATCGGCAATGGCGTGCGCGGCGGAAAAATTCACGGCGACTGGCCGGGACTCAAGAACGATCAATTATATGAAGGACGCGATCTGGCTTTGACTACGGACTTCCGCGACGTGTTCGGTGAGATTGTCCAAAAGCAACTCGGCAATTCTGACTTGAAGGATATCTTCCCCGGCTATCAAACAAGTCCCGGGAAGTTTCGCGGCGTGATCGGCTAGAAAGCGAAATCAATTCTTCTGTTTATATGGCGCTGCTCAGCAATAAGCATCGCCATATCTTTGTTTGCTTAATAACGGACTCGCCCGAAGCGGTTTGTAAAGAGAAGCAGCGCCGTGGCGATCACTGAAACGATGACGGCGAGCGTGAAGGCTTCGTTGTCGCGTCCGGCCTGCACTGCGTCATAGATAGCGACAGAGGCCGTTTGCGTTCTGCCGGGAATATTTCCGGCGATCATAATCGTGACGCCGAAATCGCCGAGCGCGCGTGCAAATGCGAGCGCCGCCGCCGCCAGCACGCCGCGTCTGGCGAGTGGAAGCGTAATGCGAAAAAAAGTTCGCCACTCGCTTAGTCCGAGCGTGCGCGCGGCGGCTTCCAGTTCAAGGTCAACGCTCTCGAACGCAGCGCGCAGGCTTTTCGTGACAAGCGGCAGGGCATGAATCGTCGCCGCAATGATCGCCGCCGTGACTGTGAAAGTTAGGCGTATGCCAAAACGATTGTAGAGGAACGCGCCGAAGAATGAACGCGTGCCCAAGAGGACGAGCAGGTAATAGCCGAGCACGGTTGGCGGCAGCACGAGCGGCAGCGTGACGAGCGCATCAAGCAGATTGCGTCCCGGAAAACGCCTGCGCGCGAGTAGCCACGCGAGACTTGAGCCGATAACTAACGCAATCAGCGTCGCCGTCGCCGCGACGACGAACGAGAGCCGGATCGGAAACCAATCAATCTCGCCGCCGTTCATTGCGCGCCGCGTCGAAAGCCTTCGCCAACGGCAAAAGCATGTGTCAATGCGATGTGGCTTTTGCTTCGTAGGATCATTCAGTGTTCGGGTTAATCTCGTTCTTCACTTCCTCGTTGCCCGGACGCTCTACACCCGGAAGAGTAATATCGTCTTCCACTGCTTGCGCCGATTCTGTCGCTTCCGTCGCGCCGGTGGCGAGCGTGGCTTCGTTATCTTTGCTAAACAAAGGCTTCTGATCCTTGTCGAAACCGGCGGCCTGTCCAGCATTCTTATCTTCGCCCATAATATTGTCCTCTTCGTTAATCGTTAATTTCTGATTGATCGTGTATTGCTATTTTACACGGTATAGACATTCACCGCTCGTGAAAATCAGTCCGGCAAAAGATCGCAGCAGTAATGCCCGTCGCGCAAACTGATTTCACCGCGCTTGAATTTTACCGCGTGCTCGAAGATCGGCCCGTCGAAGACGAAGCTATGAAACTCGCCCAGTTCGCCGCATGGATCAACGCCCGCTGGAAGTTCTTTGAGAAACTCTTTGTCCAACATTCTTCCTGTGAAAGATTCATCGAGTGTGTGTGCGTTGACGGAAACAACAATAGCCTTGAAACCGAGTTTGATAAAGTCTACGGCAAACTGCGCTGTATCGCGTCCCCACACAGGATACAGCCCGTGCATTCTCTGGCGCGCAAGAAACTGCTCACGGTACTGGCGTATATCTTCAAGAAAAAGATCGCCGAAAACGATTGCCCCGATGCCTTGGCTGTCACGAAACTGCGCGAGCGCTTTCGCCATTTCGCGCTCATACTCCGCGTTCGTTGCGCCGCGCGGGATCAAGATTTTGCAGAGCGGAAGACCCATGCTCGCGGCCTGCGCGTCAATCAATTCATTACGCACGTAGTGAATTCCCAAGCGTCCATCTTCACGCGATAAAGTCGTCAACAAAGCGGCGACGTGATGCTCGCGTGCCTGCTGAATTTCATAGAGCGCCAGCGCGCTGTCTTTGCCGCCGCTCCATGACATAATAACTTTGCTCATAAAGATCAGTTTGGAAAATCAATTCATACGCAAGAGGAATTATTAAACAGTCGCGCCGGAAAGCAAAGCGCAGAAACTTTCCGTTTCATTTTTGACGCGCGCCGCCTGCCACCATAGAATAACTGCGTCATAAAAAGTGCAAATGCTATGCACACATCCGAATGATCCAGTCTCTGCATCCATTGATACAGCGTTTTGAATCGCTGCCTTCGACCAACACGGAAGCGGCGCGGCAGGCCATGCGCGGCGCGCCGGAAGGCTTGTGCATCGTCGCGCGGGAGCAAACGGCTGGACGCGGACGCCGTGAGCGCACGTGGGTTTCGCCCGCCGGCGCAGGCCTTTACTTCAGTATGCTGCTGCGCCCGCGTTTAGAGGCGCGCGACTGGCCGCGTCTCACATTGATGGCGGCGCTCGCCGTTCACGATGCACTCAAAGACGCGTGTGCGCTTGACTGCGACATAAAATGGCCGAACGATGTGCTGGCGAACGGACGCAAGTTGTGCGGCATTCTCGCCGAAACAATTGAGACGGAAACAGGACGCGCCTGCATTCTGGGCATCGGCATCAATTTGCGCGACGCAGCCTTTCCGCCCAACCTGAATAATGTTGCTACGTCCGTTGAGGCCGCCATCAATCGCGCGCCCGACATGGAAGCGGTGCTGCAATCTCTCGTCCACCAGCTCGTCAAATACTATGCGCAGTTAAATACTCTACACGGCGCGCAAGAGTTGCTCATTGAATGGGCTGCGCGATCTTCGTATGCGACGAATAAAGTTGTGCGCGTAACGCTCGGCGACGAAATATTTGAGGGCACAACGCGCGGGCTTGAGCCGGACGGCGCATTACGCGTCGAAATAGAAGACGGAAAAATCAAGGTTATACATGCCGGTGATGTCACGGCGCTTCGCGCAAATGCGATTGAATAACTGTAACATCGAAGTTAAATTTTCAATGGACAATAGACGATGAGCAAGCACATCGTTGTCTGAAAAATTTGCTTTCGCTATAGTCACCGAATAACAGCACGGATTAAAAAAGGTTTTATGCTACTCGTTATTGACGCAGGCAATACATACATTAAATTCGGCGTGTATGATGGCGAACAACTCATCGCGCGCTGGCGTCTTGTGGCCGCGCCTTCGCGCACCACCGACGAATATGGCGTTCAGGTGTGCGATCTTTTCTCGCGCGCCGGAATTGATGTCGAAAGGATTAATGCCGTCGCCATTGCCTGCGTGGTGTTGCCACTAAATGAAACTTTACGAAGCATGTCGGAGCATTGCTTTCATCGCGCGCCGCTCTTTGTCGAGCACACGATTGAGTTAGGAATGGAGATTCTATACGATGCGCCGCAGGACGTTGGCGCGGATCGAATCGTCAATGCCTTTGCCGCCCTGCACAAATACGGCGCGCCGTGTATCGTTGTTGATTTCGGCACGGCGACGAAATTTGAAGCGATCAACGAAAGACGGCAATACCTCGGCGGCGTCATCGCGCCGGGACTTGGCATCTCTCTGGACGCGCTGTTTAAACGAGCACCGCGACTGCCGCACGTTGAAATCAAAAGACCGCAAACTGTGATCGGCTCGTCAACCGTCGCCGCGCTGCAATCGGGTCTTTATCATGGCTATGCAAGTCTCGTTGACGGCATCCTTAAAAAGATGCGCGAAGAGTTAAACGAAAAACCGCGCGTTATCGCAACGGGTGGCCTCGCGCATTTGATTGCCGACGGATCAAGTTTTATTGAAGTGATTGACGACACGCTGACGCTCGAAGGCTTGCGCTTGATTCACGAGCGCGTTCGAGCGAAACAAACAACATAGATTTCCGCACGCACTGGACATCAAAATCATAACGACAAACTTAATGAAGGTAAGCGAGAGAGAAGCAAGCGCCGTCGGAACGCCACAGTTGACAGAGCACGCGCGTTTGAATTACTTCGATTATTTCACGGAGATTGAAGATACTTTTATCCGGCGGCGTGGCAAGCATTTGTTGCTCAGTCCTTTGGATTGGGCGTTGATGCAAAGCTGGAAAGAACTCGGCGTGCCGCTGCATGTTGCGCTTCGCGGCATTGAGCAAGCCTTCGATTCCTTTGAGGCGAAACCGCGTCGGCGCAGCGTGAAATCACTTTTATATTGTCAGGAAGAAGTCGAAGCGCAATTTGCCGAATGGCGCGAATCGCAACTCGGCGCGGCGTTGGAAAAAAATGTCAACGCGGGAGATGACAACGTAGCGGATAAGAAAGAGCCTGAAGCAAGTGATGCGCGCTTACCATTTCCACGCGCAGCCATTCAAGAACATCTGGCGCGTGCGGTAAAAGAATTGTCTGGCATCTGCGACGCGCGAAAGAAACAGCGCGAAGATGTGTTTTGCGAATCGCTCACGCGCGCAACCTCTCGGCTCGAAGAACTGGAAAAAGATTTCGCCAAGTCGTCACGCCCCGACGCGGAGAAACTCGAAGCGTCTTTAACAAGTCTCGAAGAATTGATTGACACAGCGTTGTGCGCGAGCCTCGCGCCGGCAGAACTAGCGGCGGCGCAGCATGAAACGGAAACGCAGTTGCATCCTTACCGTAATCGTATGGAGCGCGCGACTTATGACCAAACGTTTGATAATCTGCTGTTGAAACGTTTGCGCGAACAACATAATGTTCCGCGCCTCAGTTTGTTTTACCTTTAACTCGCGCACAAATCTGCTGCGCTCATCAAGGAGCACACGTATGGCACAGATGATTATTAAACGCGTCGGCGTTCTCTCCGTCGCCAAAATCTACAGTCTCGTGATGGCGGTTCTCGGACTGATTTTCGGCCTTATCTACGGCATCATCTTTATTCTCTTCGGGGCTGCGATGATGGCAAGGAACGGCGGCGTAGAAAGTAGCGGAGGAGCAGGAGTCATTGGTGCGGGTGGCACCGTCCTCTTGGGGCTGCTCTTTATGATCGGCATTCCGATTTTCTACGGCGTGCTGGGCTTTATCATCGGCGCGCTCGGTGGTTTTATCTATAACGCCGCGAGCAAGTACATCGGCGGCATTGAATTGGAGATAGAAAGCGCGGCGACCTCTGATAATTCGCCGCCACCGTATGATGCGCCATACAATGCGCCGCCGTCACCGTTTCAGTAAAAGTTCGAGAATTAATCAAGACCCGTTGGCAACATGTCGGCTTTTTATGTAATGAGTAAACAAAAACGGCTGCGACACGCGGCGCACGCCCACAGGCCAAACAAAGCGGCGAGTGGTGCGTTGATGGAAGTCTTCGTCGAGCGCATCGTGCCCGGCGGCATGGGACTGGCGCACGCAGATGGGAAAACGGTTTTCGTCGCGCTCGCCGCGCAGGGCGATCATGTTCGTGTGCGCCTCGAAAAAACGCGCGGCAACGTCCACTTCGCTTCAATTGTTGAAGTGCTTGAGCCTTCGCCCGCGCGCGTTCCGCCGCCGTGTCCGTACTTCGGGCGTTGCGGCGGCTGCGATTTTCAGCAGTTAAACTATAACGCACAACTCGAAGCGAAAGTCAGCATTGTGCAGGACTGTTTGCGCCGCCTTGCGCGCATTGAAATGCCCATCGAGATTGCGATTAAGGCGTCGCCGAATTCATGGCGCTATCGTTCGCGCGCGCAGTGGCAATATGATGCGCGCCGGAAAGCTTTGGGCTATTTCGAGCGCGGTTCGCATCAAGTTTGCGACGTAGTTGAATGCCCCGTGATTGTGCCCGCGTTGCAGGAGACGCTGACGAATTTGCGTGAAGCGATGCGCGACAACATTTTGCCCGAACACGTCGCGGAGTTCCATGCAGTGGCGGGCGATGCGGCGGTGTCAATTGTTCCGCCCGTCAATCAAGCGATGATCGAAAGAGAAGCGAGCCGCACGATTAACGGCTTTCAATATCAATTCGACGCGACGGGCTTTTTTCAGATTAACCACGAATTGCTGCCGCTCCTCGTTGAAACTGCTCTCGGCGATGTGCATGGCGACACTGCCGTTGATCTTTATTGCGGCGCGGGACTCTTCACCTTGCCGCTCGCAGGACGCTTCACGCGCGTCGTCGGTGTTGAAGCGAGCGACACGGCGATTACTTACGCGCGCCGCAACCTAAAAGCTGCTCGTCTCACGAACGCAAATGTAGAGTGCGCGCGAGTGGGCGATTGGTTAAAACGCCGCGCAGCAGATTTCGCGCCAATTGATCTTGTGCTGCTCGATCCGCCGCGCGCAGGAGTTGAAGACCGCGACGCGCTCGACGGCATTCTCACACTGCAATCAAAGCGCATTGCGTATGTCTCCTGCGATCCGGCGACGCTGGCGCGCGATTTGCGAGAATTGATCGGCGGCGGATACACGCTCGATTCCGTCACGGCGTTTGATATGTTTCCGCAAACGCATCACGTAGAAACAATCGCGCACCTTTCCTTATCATCGCGCGCTCTCTAAAGTGTCTACAAGTTCAGCACTGTAACGAAGTGCCGAAAACGCGCGAATTTTATGCACAGGCTTTTCGCGCCCGAGTCTTCACAGTAATTTTATGCGCGCGGTTCCTCATCAACCTTCATGCGCCCGTCATCCATTAATCGTTCTGGCGGTTCTCTTCGCGTGTGGAATTTTCGCCGCGCAGTTTGTTGGCGCTCAATCGTTAATCGTTTGTTTGCCGTGTGGCTTTCTCTGCTTCGCGCTCGCCGTGTTGTGTCTGGCGCGACGCAAAGAAAAGTTGGTTTTATCAATTGTCGCGCTCGCCTTTTTTTGCGCCGGAATGACGATTGCGCTCGTCGAGAAGGAAAGCGCGATTGATGGACGTATCAGGAAATTGTACGCGAATGGCGCGATTGCTTCCGGCGATCCGTTGGAAGTAACAGGGGTCATCGAGCGAACGCCGGAAGCTGCGCCGGATGAATTTTACTTGACGCTGCGTGTCGAAGCTTTGAGATGGAAAAAGAAAGAACAAAAAGTGCGTGGCCTTGTGCAGCTTATCGCTCCGGTGCGCGATGTGGAGACGCGCGCACGTTATGAAGCGCTTGAATTGCGATATGGAGCGCGCGTGCGTGTGATGACATTGCTGCGCCGCGAAGAGAGATTCCGCAATCCGGGCGTTGCTTCGGCGCTTGCTTCGCTTGACCGGCGTGGCTTCGATGCCGTCGGATTAATCAAGAGTCCGCTACTTATCGAACGCCTTGACGACGAGCGTGTGTTTCTGCCGCTCGCGTTGCTTTATGAGTGGCAGCAACGCCTTCTCGGAGAGATTGACGGCAAATTCTCTGCGGAGACGGCGGGCGTGCTTGAAGCAGCACTGCTTGGCAATCGCAACTTGATTTCACACGCGACGGCGGAGCGGTTTCGTGTGGGCGGAACATTCCATGTACTGGTTATTAGCGGCCTGCACATCAGTTTCCTTGGCTGGCTTGCGTTCGGTTTAGTGCGTCGCATAACGAAGCGGCGCGGCTGGCAATTTGTTTTGACGTGTCTGTTTTTATGGTCGTATGCGCTGGCAGTCGGGGCGGGCGCGTCTGTCGTGCGTGCGGCTTTGATGTTCAGCTTGGTTGCGTTTGCGCCCGTGCTGCATCGCCGCATAGAGACTTTCAACTCGCTTGGCGGAGCAGTCTTAGTCTTGCTCGTCTGGCGTCCGGCGGATTTGTTTGACCCGTCATTTCAATTGACTTTTCTTTCGGTGCTCTCCATCGCGGCGCTCGCGTGGCCTTTGATCGAGAAACTACGAGCCGTTGGAGCGTGGCGTTTGTCGCGCGCGACGCCGTATCCGCCGATCTGCCCGCGCTGGTGGAGTGTTTTAGGAGAAACGCTGTTCTGGAGTGAGCGCGATTGGCAGCGCGAGATGGAGCGAGCAAGTTTTCGCGGCAAACTTTTTAAGACGCCGCTCGCCGCACATTTAGAACGTTTGCACATGCAAACTCCGCTGCGCTATGCCGTGTGCGCGGTGATCGTTTCGGCAAGCGTGCAGATCGGCATGTTGCCGTTTCTCATAGTTTACTTTCACAGGTTATCGTTTGCTTCGCTTATCCTAAACAGCGCAGTCGGGCTGTTGATGGCAACAGGGTCTTTGATCGCGCTCGTTGCAATTCTTGTTGCGCAACTAAGCGAACTCGCCGCCGCGCCGCTTTTCTTCGTCGCGGAAAAGCTTAATTGGTTAATGGTGCATAGCGTTGATCCTTTGGCGAGCGCGCATATTGCATCCATGCGTCTGCCGGAATACACGGGATTGGCGGCAGGCATCTACGCGTTTTATTACGTGCCGCTCGGACTGCTTGTTTTATCTCTGATGCGTTGGAATCCGCTCCGGCGCAATGAATCGTTCGAACAAACGAAGAGGCGCGTGCCTCTGCGCTACGGCAATCAACTTGCCGCCGTTGTTCTTCTTTTAGTGTTAGCTTTGATTGTCGCGCATCCTTTGAGCGCTGGGCGGCCTGATGGAAAACTGCGCATAGATTTTCTGGATGTCGGACAGGGCGACGCGGCGCTCGTGACGATGCCGGACGGCACGACGCTCTTAATAGATGCGGGCGGAAAGCCGAGCATCGGAACGCACACAACCAACTTCGACGAAAACGATGAAGAGTTTTTCGAGCGTGATGCGCGCAGCGTCGGCGAAGCGGTTGTGTCGGAATATTTATGGTGGCGCGGCCTTGACCATGTAGATTACATTCTGCCGACACACGCTGACGCGGATCACATTAACGGTTTCAATGATGTCGCGCGGAACTTCAAAGTACGCGCAGCACTTGTTGCACGCGCGCCCGCCGCCAACTCCGAATACGCGCGCTTTGCTTCATCAATGCGTGAGTATGGTGTGCCCGTGCAGATGATTGGGCGCGGCGACGTGTTGCGCTTTGGCGGCGCGACGGCGGAAGCGTTGTGGCCTGCGCAGGCGATGAACGCGGACGCTCCTTCACGCAATAACGATTCCGTAGTGCTGCGCTTGCGCTTCGGAAATAGAGTTTTTCTTTTGACGGGCGACATGGAGAAAGAAGCGGAAGCAGCGCTGTTCACCGCGCAGGACAATGTGCATTGCGATCTCATCAAAGTTGCGCATCACGGAAGCAAAACTTCTTCGACGCAGGAATTTGTGGCGGCGACGCATCCGCTGTTCGCCATTATTTCCGTCGGCCTTACATCGCCCTTTGGTCATCCTGATTCTAACGTCGTAGAGAGATGGCGCGAAAGTGGCGCGCAAGTCTTGACGACCGGAAAAAGCGGTACGATCAACGTCAGCACGGATGGTCATACGCTCGACGTAAAAACTTTTGTTCACCCTTAAAATGTTAAAGAACGCTCGTTCGTGATCCGCGTCACTCTCTTCATCAATTCCGGCAGGGAGATTACAATGCGCACGAAATGGTGCTGAACCCATACCATCTGGCATAAGACAACGCCATTGCGTTTTCGCCGCCCGAAGCGAAAATCTGAATACTCTTACATGCCAAGCGCAGTTCTTTCGCGTAGGCACATGCTTTGCACGCCCGCCGGATTACTAACGAGTGGTTGGGTACAAGTGGGCAGCTTGATCTTTCTTCGATGACTGCTCCACAGACTTTCCATCTTACCGAACGCTTATCAAAAAGCGTTCTAGTCTTCAACAATTAAAGGTCTTTACCACACGTTGCGTAGTGTCTAACGCCAGCGGACGCCCCTTCGTACACGGTAAAGTTCAAGCAAGGAGAGATTATGAATTACGCACGACTTGCCATCTACGGCATCTTTATCTTGCTGGTCTTGGCTCTGCCCGTTGCTGCTCAACAGCCACCACCAACGCCGCAAACGATTGTGGAATACGGGCCGCCGGATGAATTGCGCGGCGTGACGAAAGTGTTTGTCGATACGGGCACGGACGCCGAGCAACGCAACAAAATCGTGCGGGAAATCCACAAGAAATTGCCCGACTTAACGATTGCCGCGCGCCCGGAAGAGACAAACGTGCACCTGCGCTTTTCATTCAAAGAAACAAACTTTTACGGCCCTGTTTATCCATATCCTGTGCATGTGTCGCTTGGCGCATCGCGTGGAGAAGAAGGCATAGGCATCGTGCTGGTCATACTTGGCCCCGAACGCGTGCGTGTGTTGCTGAGCGCCAAGGACGTGCAAGTGTCGTTTCTGGGGCGCGAGCCGAGCGTTAATTTCGCGCGTGCGTTCGTCAGAGCTTACGAAAGAGCGAACGGCCGGACGAGAAAATAAGTTTTGTTCGCGCCGTTGATCGCTCGTTTAATTTGCTCCGCTCGCGTGCCTCTGCCACATGCGAAGCAGGTATTGCCCTTCAGCCTTCTATCAAAGAAAGGTTTGCCCCGATGCGTTTTACAAAAAGATCACACACCACACTCTTTCTTTTGCTGCTACTGCTTTTCCTCTTTGCTAGTACGAGTCGAAACGTTAACGCGACTGCGCGTGTTGATGATGACGTAGACGTGGATAACCGTGCCGACGAATACGACGAAACAGCGCGCGTCGTCCGCATTAGTCTGTTGCGCGGCGACGTGCAGCTACGCCGCGCCGGAAATGATTCCACTTGGGAGCGCGCGACGCTGAATCTACCGCTTGTTGAAGGCGACACGATTACGACAGGCCACGACGCGCACGTCGAGATTCAAATTGACGCGCGAAATTTTGTGCGCGTCGGCGAAGACGCGGCGTTGCGTGTCGCCACCTTGCGCGACGAAGGCATCGCCCTCAGTCTCGAAGCAGGCACGGCCAGCGTGAGGCTTGCGCGCTTTGATCGCGACAAAGAATATTTTGAAGTTGATGCGCCGAAGACGACTGTCGCGGTAGAACGAACGGGGCTTTATCGCATAGATGTTTCACAGGGCGGCAATGTGCGAGTCACCGTGCGCGATAAAGGGCAGGCGCGTATTTATTCGGATACTTCCGGCTTTACTTTGCGCGAAGGCAAGACGGCGCAACTCATCACAAACGGCGCGGAAGCGGGCGATTGGAATTTGTCCGCCGCCACATCGTTCGATGCGTGGGACGATTGGGCGGATACGCGCGAGCGTTATCTGGCATCACGTCTTCAATATGAAAATCGTGATCGTTACTATGACCGCGATGTGTGGGGCGCGGAAGAATTGGATGCTTACGGTGACTGGTCTTATGTGAATGATTACGGTTGGGTATGGCGTCCGCGCGTGACCGTCATCAATAACTATAATAATTGGGCACCATATCGTTACGGGCACTGGCGTTGGTGCGCGCCGTATGGCTGGACGTGGATTGCGGATGAGGAATGGGGCTGGGCGCCGTATCACTACGGACGCTGGGTTAGCTATGACAACTACTGGTGCTGGGTGCCGCACAGCCAAGTGTATCGCCACACGCGTAATTGGTGGCGTCCGGCGCTCGTCGCCTTCGTTTATATTCCAACTTCCCACGGCGAACACGTCGCTTGGTACCCACTCGGTTACAGGCAACACGATCCGCGCAGCCGTCATTACCGGCAACAGGCGCGCAATGCTGTGGCGCACGTCGCTTCGATTCAGGAGATAAAGCAGCGACGATATACCAATTCTGTTTTGCGAGGAGTCACAACGTTGCCCGTGCGTGATTTCGGTAGAGAGATGGAACGCGCGCAACCTGCTGCGCCGGATTTAGCGCGCCGTGCCGTCATCGCTGATCCGGTGCGCGGACGCTTGCCGATTGCTCCTGTCAACGTTGCCGCCAATAACCAAGTTAGTCTTCCGGGACGCACGCGGGCAGGCAACGGCGACCGAATTGCGCGTCCGGCGGCAATTGATGGAACTGTCTCGCTGCCAGAGAGACGCATGGGCGCAGGTGTTCGTCAACCCGGCGTGCCGCTTGATGATGAACTGCGGCGGGCGCGTGTCTATCGTGGACGCGAACCGCGTGCGTCGGCACACGGCATCAATACAGGCAACGTCACCGGCGACACTACCGTATCAAACACAGTTGACACGGGCGTGATCGCCAGACCTATTAATCCGGGACGGCAACGCGCGATTGAACGCCGTCGCATCGAGAATGAGAATTCCGAAAGCGCGCCGTCAATCGTTCGCCCATCGCGCCCGCGCAGACCTGATCCGCGAAGCCCCGAGCCGCAGGACGAACGCACGGTAAGACCGGGCGTTACAGTCGAAACACCGGAGGAGCCTAGAGAGCAAATGCCGCGAGTTGAACCGCCTGAGCGAAAGCAGAGAAGAGAGCGCAGGGAGCAAAGAGAGCAAAGGTCGGAACCCTTACCACGCACGCCGCCGGAATCATCGGAACCATCCGCGTCAGCGCCACAACCCGAACGCAACGCGCCGCGTCCCGAACCGCCTGCGCCGAGACATGAGCGCCCATCTGCGCCCGATCCCGCGCCGCCGCGCCACGTCGAACGAGAGCAGCCGCCTACTGCTGCGCCGCGAGCACGTGAACATAAGGATGAACCACGCGAAGCACCGGCTCGTCCATCGCGCGACGCACCCGCACGCCCGCAAATGGATCAACCCTAAAGCGATATTTAGCGCAAAGAGGCTGAAACTTGATCGTTCATTAAAACCAACGATTCATCGTCTCTCCCCATTCTGCTTGCCGCAAGAGCCTCACCCTTTTGCGGCAGTAGGGGGCAAGATCACCGAACAAAAAGCGCTGCGCCGCATACAGCCATTTTCTCTATTGAGCTTTGCTGTACCCGTAGCGCTGCATGATCGCCTGGCCTTCCATACCCATCACAAAATCAGTGAACGCACGCGCCGCCATCTGTTTGCTCGAAGCTTGCACGATGCCGAGCGCTTGATTGATTGGTTGATGCAATCGTTCATCAACCTCGATGATGCGCGCGGCGGGTTCTTTCATGACGAGCGCCAGCGGAACAAACGCTGCATCGGCGTTGCCCGTCGCGGCAAACTGTTTGGCCTGCGCGACGTTCTGCCCGTAGACGACTTTCGGTTCAACCTCATTCCAGATATTTAGCGCGCGCAGTGCCTCAACAGTCGCGCGTCCATAGGGCGCAACATCCGGCTTTGCGATGGCAACGCGTGCCATGTCTTTGCCCGTAATATCCTCAATGCGATGAAGCACACGCGCGTTTGTTGGAAACCACAGCACGAGTCTGCCACGCGCGTAGAGCGCCTTTGTGTCGGGCGAAAGAAGTTTCTTATCGTCGAGTTCATCTATGTGTTCGACATCCGCCGCCGCGAAAACGTCAAAGGGTGCGCCGTTTTCAATCTGCTTCGCAAGGTCAACCGTCGCGCCGAAGCTATACACGACGCGTATGCCTGTGCGTGTTGTGAACTGCTTGCCGAGTTCAGCGAAAGCGTCTGTGAGATTAGCGGCGGCGGCGACCACAATTTCGCTCTGCGCCGATTGCTCGACGGGCGGCGCGTGGCGTGAGCAATTGACGGCAAGTAGTAGGATAACGATGAGCGGCGCAGCATTTTTCTTTCTCAATACCGCGCCTTTTTTCCCAGCAGCGAAAATTGAATTGTCGTCCGCCTTAATTTTAATTTCATAGAGCAATCGTCTTCACTCGACTGTAATAAAGTCGCGCATCGCTTGAAAGCGGTGCTCGCTAATGCCGCGCACGACGATCAAATGTTCTGCGCGGCGGAATGGGCCGAATCGCTCTCGATGCGCGATGATACGCGTGGCGAGGCCAGCGCCTATGCCCGGAAGTTTTTCGAGTTCCGCACGCGATGCGGTGTTAATATTGATGCGCGGTAAAGCCTGTGTTTGTGGAAAATTCTTATCCTGTGCGTGTGCGGCGGGCGTCTGCCGCGCCATTTTGACGCATGATGAAGTGGCAAGCGCGGCACAGAGCAGCGCTGACAAAGATGTGCGTGTATGTCTGACGAGGAACCTTTGTCTCACGTGCGCAAGATATTGCAGACGAACGAGTTGACGATTGTGCCGCGTGCATGTGCAAAATGCTAGAAGTCTAAATAATTCAGGAACTTGTAACACCTGAAAGGCCGTTTTCCACAGACTTTTCCACAGAGCCTGTGGAAAACATCTTCAATGCACAGCGACACCACAAAAGATTTCCGAACGGAAATGCTTTCACATCTCTTCGCTCGCGCGTTGTGCTTCCCACTCATTGATAACCTCATAAGCGCGGTTCAGAATAGGGCGCGGGCGTGCGCCGTCGGCCTGCCCGATCAAGCCTTCGCGCTCCATCATGTCAAGGATTGCGGCAGCGCGTCCATAGCCGATGCGAAGCCGTCGTTGCAGCACGGAAGTCGAAGCGCGTTTCATCTCGATGCAAATCTTCAGCGCTTCTTCGTAAAGCTCGTCGCGTTCGCCGCTCATGCCATTTTCACCCGCCGCTTCCTCTTCGGATTGCGTGATGCTTTCGTCGTAAACAGGTTGGCCCTGCGCTTTGACATGCTCAACGATTTTACCGATCTCAGTTTCATCGACATACGCGCCGTGTACGCGCACAAGCCTTGATGTTCCCGGCGGAAGAAAAAGCATATCGCCGCGTCCCAAGAGTTGCTCTGCGCCGTTTGCATCAATGATCGTGCGCGAGTCAACTTTGCTTGAGACACGGAAAGAGATGCGCGAAGGAAAGTTCGCTTTGATGAGTCCTGTGATGACATCAACGGACGGGCGCTGTGTTGCGAGCACTAGGTGTATGCCGACGGCGCGTGCCATCTGCGCTAACCGCGTAATGGATTCCTCGACTTCATGGCCGGAGGTCATCATCAAGTCTGCGAGTTCGTCAATGATAATAACAAGGTAAGGAAGTGATTTGTGTGGCTCATTTGCGTCGTCATAGTCTTTGACGAGATTGCGGCGCATCACTTCCGTGTTGAAACCGTCTATGTTACGCACGCCCCACTTGGCGAGTTCTTTATAGCGCCGCTCCATTTCCGAGACAGCCCATTTGAGTGCGTATGACGCGCGCTTCGGGTCTGTGATGATCGGTGTTGCGAGGTGCGGAATGTCTGCGTAAAGCCCTAGCTCAAGACGCTTCGGGTCAACCATGATGAATTTCACTTCATCGGGTTGCGCCTTGTAGAGAATTGAAACGATCAGCGTGTTGACGCCGACGCTTTTACCTGCGCCGGTTGCGCCCGCGATCAATAGATGCGGCATACGCGCAAGGTCTGCGACGTAGTTCAGTCCATCAATCGTTTTGCCGAGCGCGACGGTCAGCTTCGAGTTTGATTCACGAAATTGGCGCGACTCGATGACTTCGCGTAAGTGAATCGTGTCGCGTTTTGGATTGGGCACTTCGATACCGACGTGCGCTTTGCCGGGCACGCGGTCAATGCGTATCGAATCTGCTTTGAGCGCAAGGCAGAGATCGTCCACGAGGTTTGTGACGCGCGAATATTTGATGCCGGGATCAGGCTTGAATTCGTAAGTCGTGACGACGGGGCCGGGACAAATATATTCGATCTTGCCCGTGACGTTGAACTCGCGGCATTTTTCTGCAACGCGCGCCGCGAGGTCGCGCAACTCTTCGTCTGCCTGCTCGCTGTGCGGCGGCGGGGCGTTGAGGAATTCCGTGCCCGGCAGCATATAGTCTGTGATCGGCACCGGAGGAGTTGAAGCACGGCGCGGTTTTTCAGTGACTACGGCTGCTGCAAACTGCGTTGTGCGTGTCGCCTGTTCGCTTTCGACTTCAACGGGATCAAGGCGCACGACAGATGCAGAGTCAACCATCGCTTCGATAGCCGCAGTTTTATTTGATTCAGCGTTCACCTGTGTTCGCGCCATTGCTGTCGCCGTCGCCACGCCGCGTCGCACTGATTTATCGGAAAGCGGCGTTTCGTGAAAAATGTCTTCGAGGACTTCTCCTGTCGCGGCGAATGAAGGATCAACCATCGGCAACGCAACGTTGAGCGAATCATTCGCTGGATTCTGCGGTTGCTGTGCTGAAGAATTCGTTGATTGTATGAGTGCTGCACGCTTGATTGCTGTGGTGGCGGCGTTGTTCGCTTCATGCGCCGGAGGATTGTCGCGCATAAACTCTGCGACGCGCTCGGTGGCCGTCATGTCCCGAAGCGGCGGAGCATTCAGGCTGACAGCGCTGTTTTCGCTCATCGCCTGTTGTTTGATACGCGCCGCATGACGCTCGGCAGCGCGCTCTGCGGCTTGCTCACGCCGTTTCGCGCGCCACTCTTTAAGACGCGCGGGCGCTGAATGAAAGAAACTGAAACGTGTGGCGAAGACGGTAAGCAGTCGTTCGTAAAAATGAGCGAATGAAAAATTGGTGGCGAGTAGCAAGCCTGTTGCCGCGAGCGCGACGAGCAAGACGCCTGCGCCGACGGTGTTCAATCCACTCGCAAGTGTACTAGCAAGGAGCGTCCCGACGAGACCGCCCGGCGCAAAGCTTCTATCAAACAAAGGACGCACGTTGGAGAGCGAAAGCAGGGCAGCGCACGCCAGCACGAGCAATGTGAGTCCGATGATGCGCGAAAGCGGCGCGTGAATTCTTCGCGTGCGGAAACGCCTCCATGCCGCCGCGAGCAGCAGCAACGGCAACAAACAGGCCGCCAGCCCGAACATCTGATACAAAGCCGCTGCAACCCACGCGCCGATTGCGCCGACGAAGTTGTTATGCCGCGCGGCAGCTTGTCCGCCGACGTTCCATGAAGCATCGCTCGCATCATAGGACGCAAGGCACAGCGCAAAGAGCAAGCCCGAAGCGAACAGCGCGATGGCGATGATCTCGTTGCGGCGCGTATTGCGTTGCGGCGCAGTAGTTGGCACGCGCGTATCCGTTTGTGTAGTTGCCATAAGTTCTCCAAGAAACGTATTCAGAAGTCAGTAGACAGAAGCCAGAATGAATAACGGAAAATTATTCAGCCTGATGTGAATTGTATTTGCGCACAACGGTATTTCTCCGATGTTTTTATTCTGACTACTGACTTCTGTTCTTTCATGCTGCGCGTCTTGTAAGCAGATACGCTTTGATGAAATCGTCTATGTCGCCCGCGAGCACTGCGTCAACGTCGCCGCGTTCAAGTTTGGTGCGCGCGTCTTTGACGAGACGATACGGCGCGAGCACGTAGTTGCGTATCTGCGAGCCGAAAGAAATGTCCGCTTTGCTGGCTTCAAGCGCGGCTGTTTCGGCGCGGCGTTTTTCGAGTTCGAGTTCATAGAGGCGCGAGCGCAGGACTTGCATTGCGACGGCGCGATTTTGGTGCTGCGAGCGTTGGTTCTGGCATTGAACAACGATGTTCGTCGGTAAGTGCGTGATGCGAACGGCGGAATCGGTTGTGTTGATGTGCTGGCCGCCCGCGCCGGTCGCGCGGTAAGTATCAACGCGCAAATCTTTGTCCTGAATTTCCACTTCGATGGTTTCGTCTATCTCCGGGTAAACGAAGAGCGATGCGAACGAGGTGTGACGCCGCGCCGCTTGATCGAAGGGCGAGATACGCACAAGGCGATGCACGCCCGCTTCAGCGGCCAAAAGACCATATGCGTATTCGCCTTCAACGCGGAACGTGGCGCTTTTGATGCCCGCTTCTTCGCCCGGCTGATAATCAATAAGTTCGCTTTTGAATCCACGCTGTTCCGCCCATTTCAAATACATGCGCAGCAACATCTCTGCCCAATCCTGTGATTCCGTGCCGCCCGCGCCGGGATGAATCGTGCAGATAGCGTTACGCATATCGTTTTCGCCAGCGAGCAGCATCTCCGTTTCAGCAGCGGAAATTTCGTGTTCGAGGCGTTCGACGAGCGCGCGCAATTCCGTTAGAGAATCTTCGTCTTCTTCGGCGAATTCAAAGAGCACGCCCGCATCTTCAATTGATTTTTCAAATGCTTCCTGACGCGTGATGACGCGTTCAAGACGGCTGCGTTGCTGCAACAATGCTTGCGCCGCTTCCTGATCGTTCCAGAAATCCTGCGCGGAAGCCTGCGCTTCGATGCTGCTTAGTTCCGCCCCTTTTGCTGCAACATCAAAGAAACCTCCCGAGTTGCTCGACGCGCGTGCGCAAGTCTTCGTAACTTGAGCGCAACTCTTGTGTGGTTAAAGTTTCAATCATCAACAGAACCTTTCTCGTGTAAACTTTCGTTTGTAAAATTCTTTTGTCTGTAAATTCGTCGCGTTAACGAATGGGTTTCCTTCTCCAAGCCGCCGCGACGAAAACTAAACTGATGAGCGCGCAGATGCCTGCGAACAAATCACCGTGTTGTGTGTAAAAAGTCTTCACGCCGTTGCTGCGATTGATCGTCCACGCACGCACGTCCGGCTGAAAACTTTTCGTCGCGTCCAACACTTCGCCACGCGCTGTGATGTATGCTGTGATGCCCGTATTGGTGACGCGCAGAACGGGACGATCATTCTCGACCGCGCGAAAAACGGCGTTCGCCAAGTGCTGCCGCATGACGGGCGTTGGCCCCAAGTAGCCATCGTTGGAAATGTTAATGAGCACATCCGCACCGTTTGCCACAAAGTTTCTCGTGATGCCGGGAAATGCCGACTCGAAACAAATGAAAACTCCGGCACGCACGTCGTTTCCGAGCGGCATCAACGGATACTCCGCGCCCGGCGTGAAATCACCGACCATCACAGGAATCATGTTCACGAACGGCAACCAGCGCGGCAAAGGTATGTACTCGCCAAACGGCAACAAGCGAATCTTATCATACTGCGCAACGAGCCGACCGTCTTCATTTACTAACACCGCCGCATTATACGCGCCGTTTGCCGGAGCAGGCTCCAACGCATTGAACAACACCGAAGTATGATTACGCCGCGCGAAGCCTGCGACGAACTCGCGGAACTGCGTGTCCCTCGTATACTGAAAATTCATCGGTGACTCAGGCCAGACGACGATGCGCGGAATCTCTACTTGAGCATCGTTTGCTTCCAGCAGCTTCTTTTCGCTTAATAGCAGATGACGGTTAACGAGCGCGGCTGTCTCCGCTAAAGATGTCGCGGGCGTCATCGGAACATTTGGTTGCACGGCTATGACATAAGCTTCCGCTCTTACTTTACGCAGCGAGTACCGAAATACATATTCGTTTAAGCACGCCGTTAGCATGGCAATGCCTAAGATTAAAATTGCCGCTGTAGAATATGCGCGTATGTTCTTTTGCAAATATGCATACGTGATCGCTGCGTTGGCTGTGACGATCAAAAAACTAATTACATATACGCCGCCCCAACGCGCCGCTTGAATCAGGAAAGGTTGATACGCCTGCGAGTAGCCGACGGCGTTCCAGAGTTGGCCTGTCGCGCCGAGCCGTGCCCACTCACACGCCGTCCACGCGAAGGGCGCGACGAAGAGCGCACGCGCTCCCCAACGCCGGATCATTTGCGCGAGTGCCGCGCAGCATAGCGCCGGAAAGAGGCCGACGATTAAGGTGATGGGCAGCAGCAGAAAATAAGCGATGGGCGCGGGAATGCCGCCGTAGCGAATCGGCGAGTAGGTGAGCCAGTAACAGGAGCCGTAAAAATAGAGCGTGCCGGTAAGCCAGCCGAGCAGGAAACTGCGTTTCGTTTGCGGCCTGCGTGCGATGGCGATGAAGAGCGGCGCGAGCGCAATCCACGCGAGCGGCCACAGATTGAAATCTGGAAACGAGAGTACGAGCAGCAACGCGGAAAGCATTGCCAGCCCGGTCTCCGCGAGCGTCGGTAGATTTGCCGCCGCTTCTTTTCGGGCGCGCGTGCGTGTCGCACTGATTCTTTCACGAAGCGTGGAGACGCGCGTCGCCTCTTTATCCTGCATGAAAAAAGTTTATCAAATTGTTGCGAGGGCAGGCGAGTCTTCAACTGTTTTGACCGAAATCGTTTGACCTGTGAGGTCAATTCGACAGAAAACGTCACCGCCGGAGTGACAATATTTTGTCATTCGACAATTCCATGACGCGCGCCGCCGCACATCACCGCACCATAACAGAAGACGCGCGGGATTATGTGGCGAAGCGACAGGCGTAGATAAAGGGATAAAAGGAGATTTGAATTATTGAGGAAGAGTGAGGAAAAGCCGGGAAACGCAAAAAAAGCCCTATAAAGAGGGCGAACCCGGCCATTTCTGACCGGGTTCTCGTTTAGGTATGATTTTCTGAAGAATGCTCGGCGGGCGGCTGGCGGAAGCGGCAGGCTTTCGCTCAGAGAAGTGATGGCGGCGGGGTCACGTTTCATCCGTGCTGGCCGACTTGAGATAGAGCACGTCGCGTGCCACAGATTTCGTTTTTCTGGAAGCTCGCACGCATTCGTTATAAGGGCGGCTATCGGCAGCGTCACCGGAGAGCGATAAAAGATGCGAAGCGATGTTCGCCTGAATAATTATCCGCGCGATTTCAAGCAACCAGACATGACGACGGCATGTATACGAAGGGATTATTGCGGAAGCGGTGTTGGAGAAGCTTTGACGGGCATTTCGATATTGGATTGCGGCGGCGTGACAGCGTTTTGTGTTAGCGTCAGCAGGCGTCCGACGAAGATACCGATGGTGAAGAAGATGGCGGCGATAACGAGCGCGCCGAGCAGCAACACGGCGGGGCGTCGCTCGTCGCGGCTGAATTCCTCGAAGGCCGAATGGCGTTTGCCGTTTTCGGCGCGGTGTGGGTGATTTTCAGTGCCTGTTGATATGGCCGCACCTCAGAGCCTTGAGGCCATCCGAACGCCGCCAACAAAAACGCGCGGGCAAACTTAAAGGACAATCCGTCAGTCGGCTAATTCAACTTCGAGCAACCACTCGCTTGCTCCGACAATGCGCACATTGCTGCCGCGCTTCACTATCATATTGCGATCAGCGTCGTGAACAGCCGCACCACGTGAAGGCTTCAGTCGCGCACGCCACAATTCACCGCGCACCATAACAGCACCTTCGGGCGCGAGCGCCGCTTCGACTGAAGCCAACGCCCCGACCAACTTGATGTCGCCCGTTGCGCCCTTTTTGTGCCGCCATAGCAGCCACACCATCGCGGCAATTATAACGATGGAAAACGCCACGGCATAGATAAAAGTGACAAGCATTGCGTTGACGCAGCAAGTTTATAAAACTTATGGAAATTACTTGCCGCCGGTTTCTACCTGACGCTGGAGGGCGATGGCCTCTTGATTGTTGGCATCGATTTGTAGAGCGTTGCGCGCGTAGCTGGTGGCCTGCGCGCGATCATGGCGTTCAAGGAAAATGCGTCCGAGCAGAATGTGCGCGTCAATCAATTTCGCATCCCAGAAAATCGCCGTCTTGAGCGCGCTGATCGCTGCTTCCGGGTCGCCGCGCCGCCCGTTGATGTGCCCGATCAAGAGATAGGCTTCGGCGTTCATCGGCTCGACGGTAATCACGCGACGAAGTTCCGCGAGCGCTTCATCATCGCGTCCTGCGGTGTAGAACTCGCGCGCTTTCGCAAGCAAGTCCTGCGTATTACCTGTAGCGCTGGCGGTGCTCGCTTCAGCAGTCTTTTCTTTTGTCAGATCGAAAAGATCGCCGCGATTGAAAGCTTGGCGCAGGCGCAGTGGAACCATCGCTGTGGTCTGCGATTTCTGCCATTCAATCTGCCATTTGGCATACACCGCAAGGTAGCGGCGTGCTTGATCGTCGGCAGCGGCGGCGGCTTCTTTGTTTCCGATGCGCTCCAGAGATTTGGCGAACAGGAAATAGGCTTGACCGTCGCGCGGATCAGCCGTGATGACTGGACGCAATTGATCGGCTGCCTCGGTGAACTTGCTGTTTAAGAAAAGCGCGTAAGCGTAATTGAAGCGCACCGTCGGATCATCAGTTGCGGATTGGGAAGCGCGCGCCAGAAACGTCGTGCCTTGTTTGAGAAGGCGTGCGCGGTCATCCTGTTTCTTTGCCGCGCGCGCGGCCTGCACGGAGATTGCGCCAGTGTTGTTCCATATCGCCGTCAAAGGCATGTCTGCGGAGAGCGGCACGATGGCATCGAGTGCGCGGTCTAAATCATTTTGCCGCCAGTAAGCGAGGCTCGCGTAAAAGGCTGCTTCGGCGTAGTGCGAATCTTTCTTTTGCAGTTTTGAGAAATACTCTGCCGCCTGCCGCCAATCGTTCTGCGCAAAATAAAAGCGGCCAAGTTCAAAGGCGGCCTGCGCGTAGGTTGCGCCCGCGTTGGCGTCGGCGTAAAAGCGCATTGCGTTCTTCAAATAATTGACGCGTCGCGGCTCGCGCTCGTCCATTTGCGCGCCCTTCACGTAAGCCTCAAAAGCTTTCTGCGGAACTTTCGTCGCTTGCTGCACAAGCTGATTCTGCGAAAAGGGCAGCGCCTTGTCGCGCTGGTAAAGAACCTGATAAGCGAGCCTGCCCTGCATCGTCTGCAAAGTTGTGAGCGCGCCGCCGAAATCATATTCGCGCGTCGCCCAGCGTCCGTCCGGCATTGTTTCGCCCATCAAACGTCCTTCGTTGACTTTGATAACGCGCGCCGTGCCCTGCAAAGACGCGGGCAAATCTCCCTGCGGCGGATCAACGTGGTAAGTGCCTAAGATAATCATCGTCGCGTGAGCTTCGCGCGCTAACTTAATCGCCGTCGCGCGTGAAGGCAACGTCGTCAAAGGCAGGCGCACGCGCTGGTAAGCGATTTCGCGTTCATCGCTTGAAACAACGACGAGTCCTGGCAAATTCAATAAATCAGAAAGAGAATCAGCGAAACTTTCGCCCACCCAGTTGTATTCCGGGCGGTTCGATCTATTCTCAAACGGCAGCACGATGACCACATCGGCAGCAGCCTGTTTCTGCGCCTGCGCAACGCGTGCGGGCGCAAAACAAAAAAGTGTAATCAGCGTCAGAAAACTCGCCGTGATGTGGTGAGTGAAACGTTGTCTTAACATAAGAATTGAATCCTCGAAGCGAACCAAAAGTAAAAAGCCGCGCGCCGCTCTGTATCGTAATCCGTGCGAGACGTTGCATGACGGCGAACGTCGGCAGCCTGTATCGCTCTCTGTATAAATGAGAATCTTGGTCGGGCGAAAAAGAAGTGGCGTCCCGTACGGGAGTCGAACCCGTGTCGCCGCCGTGAAAGGGCGGTGTCCTAGGCCACTAGACGAACGGGACATGTGCGGCTTGCTGGCATCGAAGCGAAGCAAATTACCGTACACGCACACCGCATGTCAACCGCCCGTCACTACTGCACGCTGCCGCGCACGCCCGCTTTGATGCCTTCCGACGCGCGTGCGGTTGTCAAAGAAACTCCACAATGTATTCGGAAAAAGGCTATAATCGGCGTTTCAATTAAGGAGCAAACTCAGATGGCAAGAGGTTGGGAAAGCAAAGCAGTCGCAGATCAAATCGAGCAGCAGGACGAACGCGCTCGCGCACAAAACAACTCGCACGAAACTTCGCCCGCCGTCCGTGCGCGGCAAGAACGATTGCAATCCCTGCGCCTCTCACGCACGAGAACCATCTCACAACTCGAACAGGCCACACGTCAACCGCACCGCGACATGCTCAACCGCACACTCCGCGCGCTTGAAGCGGAGATCGAAGAGTTAGGTTGAGCTTGTTATATGGTTAATCTCTTACTTATAGCAGCAGGACAAAATAATGATTACAGCTTTTCTTATAATCCTTCTCACCTTTACACCATGCCAAGCGACGAATCAAGTTTCCGATGCTCAAAGGAAGGAATTCATAGGACTTCTCAAAACACTTCCAACAAAGGGTGAGTTCTATACCGATGAGGCTGTCAAGAAGGCCGGGACTTACTTGCCTGTCCTTTTTGCTCTCACCGAGAAGGACATCGAGAAGTACGACGTCTATCCTTTTGCGGCGATAAGTCGAGGATTGTGCAATCAAAAAGAGCATCGTGACTATGCGGTTCGCCATTTTGCAGAAATCCATCACCCCGCGCTGAAACTTTTCTGGGGAGCAATGCTGTTCGATACGGGAGCGGCATCTTCTGAGATTGTGCAGTTTCTCCGAGACGCTCTAAAATCCGAAGAGCAAGCTAAAGTGCTCTCCGAAATAGTGGGGCCACAGTTTGAAGATTTTAAGAGGCGGGTCTCAATTCATCCTCTCGGCAAGAGAGGTAACGAACGGTAAGCATACCAACTGCCTTGCAGCCAACAGTTCAATCATCTAAGTATTGAATGAGTAATTGATGAAGTACAAGATCGCGTTGCAGGAATCGGAAGAAGGATTCAGCGTGTCCGCGCCCGGCTTGCCCGGATGTTGGTCGCAGGGAAAGACTGAAGAAGAAGCTATCGCTAATATTCAGGATGCCATTCAAGAGTATCTCGCCGTTGTCAATGATCTTTTGCATAATGTCGAAGGGGAGAATAAATGACTATTGTGCCACCAGCTTATTGTCCACGTTGCCACTTACGATTCCCATCTCCGATAGCTTTCGGGGAGGGAGCAACGAACATCTCCTTTTCCAACAATGCAACAACGTGCCCGCAGTGCGGTGGAATAGCACAAATTGCGGACGGTGGAATAGATGACCAAGGACAACCATTCTTCTTTTTTACAGAGGCGAGAAGAATACTTTCTGCACCAGCATTGCTTCCACTACTCGGACAGTTAAGCAACACAATTCAAGCTGCACAACAGAGTCGCGCTACCAGCCAGCAGATTACAGAAACACTTACAACAAACTTTCCCCTCGTTGCCCCAGAACTTGTAAAACTTTTCAAGCAGGCTGATAGCATGGGATTCGGTATAGCTGGCGTTCTCGCAGTGCTTTTGCAGGTCTTACAAATGCTTATGGCTGGTGGCAACACTACAATTAACAACTACTATATGAATCCTCCGTCAAATTCGTCAGCACAGATTCAACAAATGCCATTGAAGAAAAAATCACCCAATGTTAATCAGAATCGGAAACAAAGAAGAGCCAAAGCATCAAAGAGTAAGCGAAAATAACTTAAACAACGATTCCCACTATTGCGTGCGCGCTTCGCGGAATCATTTTGAAAGGATACAATTATGTCATCGCTTCCAAGTTATTTTCTAAGCCCGGAAGAATATTTAATTGTCGAACGTGAGGCTGAATACAAAAGCGAATACGTTGATGGTGTAATGTACGCGATGGCGGGCGGCAGCGAGCGGCACAATCTGATTGCCGCTAATGTAATCATCGCTATCGGCACACAACTTAGGAATCGCCCGTGTCGTATTTACCCTAGCGATTTGAAAATTAGAGTTCCAAACTCAAAAAGATTTTTCTATCCAGATGTTTCTGTAGTGTGTGAAGAGACTCAGTTTGCCGATGATGCGAGGGACGTAATACTTAATCCGATTTTGATTGTGGAAGTCTTATCGGAAAGCACGGCAGCTTTTGATAGAGGAAAGAAGTTTCATGCTTACCAGCAAATTGAATCTTTACAGGAATATTTATTAGTCGCACAAGATGAGCATGTCGTAGAGCATTTTATCAGGCAGGAAGATAATCCTTGGCTTTATACGAAGGTGGGCGGATTAGATGCAGCAATCATTTTGCCGACTATAAAATGCCAACTAGCGTTGAGAGATATTTACGATAAGACAACATAACAAGTCCCTGGTTATTAAACGCCACATAGAATAATTCCTTGCCGCCGGATGTTTAGCGGCACGGCTTTATCGCTATGCTGAATCATTCAGCACAGAATCCAGAATCAGCATTCGTCTTTGCTTCCGCGAGCAAGCCTTCCATGTGCTGGCGTGCTTTCCATGCGCCGGTACGTGTAGCGGCTTCGATGCCGTTTGTCCATGCGCGGCGTGCTTCGTCGGGTTGGCCTGCGTTCATCAAGGCAGTGCCGAGCATTTGATAGGCGGCGGTGTAATCGGGATTGATGCGCAGGACGTTACGCAATGTACGGGCGGCGTCAGGCCAGCGTTCGAGCTTTATGTATTCGCTCGCAAGGCCGTAGTGAATCATCGCGTCGTCGGGCTGCTCGCGCGCCATCGTTTCAAATATTTCGATTCTCGATTGTGCCATTCGTTTGAAACCTTCCTTATCCTCGTCTGTTTCTAAAACAAAAGTTCACCGCGTAAGATTGTCAAAGCTTGTCCGCCGAGATGCACGCGATCATTTTCGACGCGAACACGCACTGTGCCGCCACGCGCGCTGATTTGGCGTGCGACGAATTTACTTTTGCCGAGACGTTCCTGCCAATAAGGGCCGAGACAACAATGAGCGGAACCCGTGACGGGGTCTTCGTCTATGCCTGAGCCGGGCGCGAAGAAGCGCGAGACGAAATCAAATCCGCTCATCTCAGCACGGCTCGTGACGATGATGCCGCGCACGCCGAGCGTTTTAAGCAAAGAGAAATTCGGCTGCATCCCAGCGACATCACTTTCGCTTGCGACTTCGACGAGGTAATCGAATTGATTTTTGCCGACGTACAACGGCGCGTTGATTCCTAAAGCTTCCAAAAGGCCAACGGGAGCTTTCGCGGCTTGCGCGAGCTTCGCCGGAAAATCGAGTTCGATCCATTCATCTTTGCGCGTCGCGGTGAGCAAGCCGCTTAAAGTGTGAAAGCGCGCTTGTTCATCATGTTGTAAATGCCCCGCTTCCCATAGGACGTGCGCGCTGGCGAGCGTCGCGTGGCCGCAGAGTTCGACTTCAATGGCGGGCGTGAACCAGCGCAGCTTGTAGCCGTCCGCAGCCTTTTGCAAAAACGCCGTTTCCGATAAATTCATTTCCTGCGCGACGCTTTGCATCCATTCACAGCTTCGCGCTTCGGGCAGAATGCACACGGCTGCCGGATTGCCGCCATAAGGTTTGTCCGTGAACGCGTCTACCTGCGTAATAGTTAATCCCAAAACTCTTCTCCTTGTAGCCGATTGGACAAGCGCATTTTATGAATTCCAGAAAGCGTTTGTGATAATGCGTTTGGCTTCATCGTAGGTCAACTCGCCGTTGATTATTTTGTAGCCGATGGTGTCTTCGCGCGTGTTTCTGCCAGCGGTGGTGCGAAGCGCGGCCTGTTCGGGCGTGATACCGCGCTCGTCCAAAGCTCTCGCGCCGCGAGCGTTAAAGCAACGGGCGCTTAACCAATCGTTAATCTCTTCTTCGTCTGCGAAACCGGCGGCGAGCCATTCGCGCGCCGACGCTTCGGGCGAAACTCCATGCTTCAACGCTTCATCGTGGCGTTGCAACGTTTCGATAACACGCCCGATTGATTCATCTGCGTTTTCTTCGTTTGCCATTTGATTTATCACCTGCCTGTAAATGATATACTGATTATATGCGGCTGCGTAAATATTCCCACATTGGGATGGAGAGTAACAGGTTATGACTCCTATGATTATCGCCGTCGGCGGCTTCTCATCAAATGCCGGTAAGACGACTTTGATGTGCGAACTGCTGCGCGCCTTTCCCGGTTGGGAAGCAATTAAAATGACGCGCGGGCATTATCGTTCATGCGGTAAAGACCCGCACGCGTGCTGCGTCAGCCACCTTTTGACGGATGAACCCGTGATTCGCTCCGGCAGAAAACAAACTTACGCGCAGGGCAAAGACACAGGGCGTTACTGGGACGCTGGAGCAAGTAATGTTCACTGGGTCGTTGTTACGGACAAGCAGGTCGAAGGGGGAATCAAGCAAGCGCTCGCGCGTGTCGAAGCGCCGTGTGTGCTAATTGAAGGCAACAGTTTTTTGCGCTACATCGAAGCGGATTTTACGTTAATGGCGACGCGCTCTGAAGGCGGGCAAATTAAACCGACAGCACGCCGCGCGCTCCAGAAAACTTCAGCGCTTTATTTGTTCCAAGATGAGGCGAGCACAACGAACATATCGCCGCAGGAACAATTCGACGCGTGGCGCAAAACTCTTGTTGACGATCATTTGATTCGTCATCTGCCCGTTTACACGCGCGACGATTTGCCGCAACTCTGCGCGCACTTACGCACCTTACAGAAACCGCTCGCCGCTTGATTGCTCCACCGCGAAATACGATAACGATTCAATGTCTCACAAACGCATGGAAGGTCGTATCTTTCAATTGAACTGTTCACAGGGCGGCGTCCCGAAACTGCCTGTGCCGGAAGCAGAACTGACGCGCACAGGTCTTGCTTGCGACAAACAAGCGCACACGCGTTTTCATGGTGGCCCGGCGCGCGCCATCTGCTTATATGCGATAGAGCGCATACAAAAGTTGCAGCGTGAAGGCCATCCGATTAAGCCCGGTTCGGCGGGTGAAAACGTAACCGTCGAAGGCATTGATTGGAATAAACTCCAACCGGGCACGGTGCTTGCGCTGGGCGACGAAGTGATCGTGCGAATCACGAGTTACACAGTGCCTTGCAAACAAATCAGCGCGTCGTTTAGTGACGGCGACTTTATGCGTATATCACAAGCGAAGCATCCCGGCGATGCGCGACTTTACGCGCGCGTGCTGCAAACCGGACGCCTCGAAGTTAATCAAATTGTACGCGTGCTTAATTAATGAAAGGCGTTGGCGAATTGTTCGTGTGAATTGTAAAGTCGTGCGGGAAGATTAAGCAGAGCGGCGGCTGCCAATCACGCGCGCTTCTGCTAAAATCATGTGATACGAAAAGGAGAATTTTTATGAAAGCCAAATGGCACGGCGAGTTGATCGCCGAAAGCGATAAAACAATTGTCGTCGAAGGCAATCAATATTTTCCGATGGAATCCGTCAAACAGGATCGCTTACGCGCAAGCAGCACGCACACGACTTGTCCTTGGAAAGGCGAAGCGAGTTATTACGATGTGCTGGCGAACGGTGAAGTGAACAAAGACGCCGCTTGGTATTACCCGGAACCGAAAGAGGCCGCGCGTAATATCGCCCATCACATCGCGTTCTGGAAGGGCGTGAGCGTCGAATAGCGGTGCATAATTCGAGAAGGACGATGTTTATGAGCAGATATAAGTTCGCAACATTATGGACGATGAAGTGTTGCTCAAACGGCTTCGTTCTTCTCGCAATTGTTTGCGCGCTCGCCGACGGCTGCGCCGCACGTTCGCCGCAAGCGAAGCCAGCGAGCGGAAAAGAGACGGGCAAAATAAATTCCGCACCGCAGAACAAGAACGCGCTTCAACCGAACCCGAATCTTTCGCCCGAACAGGTCATCAACATTCTGCTCGAAGCCTTACAGCGCAACGATGATCCCGCGCCCAACAACGGCATTGCGACGGCCTTTCGTTTCGCTTCGCCCGGTAATCGCGCCGAGACAGGGCCGCTCGACAGATTCGTTCGACTCGTCAGGAGTCCTGCGTACAAGCCGATGCTCAATCACAAAAACGCGTTGCGTGGGAATGTCAGAATCATCGGTAACGTCGCGCGCCAACGCATCACGCTCATTGCCGCCAACGGCGAAAGAATCGCTTACCTTTTCACGCTCTCGAAACAGACCGAAGCGCCGTACAAAAATTGCTGGATGACGGACGGCGTTGAACGTTTGAGAGATGATGAGAGCGACGGCCAGCAAGTCGCAAAATCAAACGGCAAACAGTTTTCAGTTTTGAGTTTACAGTTTTGAGTTCGCAGCACGGAGCTAATGCCTTCTTTACTGAACACTGATAACCGAAAACTGAAAACTATTTCTCTCCGGTCTCTGTGGCAAGGTTTGTTAGGCACTCTTAATGTCCAACCGAATCGGCGATGGTGCTCGCGTGAGTTGTCATCGCTTCAGTTAAACGCTTCGTTCGGCGGCTTCGCTCAATGCAAAGTAGAGTATGAGATAAAACGAGTGTCTGAAGAGAAAATTATAATTGAGCTTTCTTCGGCAGAAGCAATCGTGTTGTTCGAGTTCCTAAGTAGGTTCAGTGACAAAGATAATCTCGAAATTCAAGATCAAGCGGAAGCGCGTGTTCTTTGGGATGTGTGTTGTTCGTTAGAGAGTCAGATTGTCGAGCCGTTCGTGCCGAACTACGTTGAGCTATTGAATAAGGCGCGAGATGAAGTTCGTGATAAGGAGTAGGCGAAACGCTTAGTAACATGTCGCTTGCTGAAACAGCCCAAAAGAAGGTGCACTTACGAGTATGTCGCCCTCGAACAAACAGATAGATATGACTTCAAAATACGCAGCATCTCATTTGCGGCGTTATTAAAGTGCCTTCACCGCCGAAAGCAAAAACAAGTCGCATGAGAAACGACGATGCGACGTGGCGCGAACGCGTGCGTGCGCTGCGTTATGTGCCGCCGCTCGTTAAGTTGGTGTGGCAGACGCATCGCGCTTACACGTTGACGATGGTTGCCCTGAGACTCGCGCGTGCATTTGTGCCGTTGGCGACGTTGTGGGTCGGCAAACTTATCATCGACGCAGTGGTTGGCGCACGCGGCAACGCTGATGCAATCAACACAAGCTTCTATGGCCTACGGCATTTATGGCAATTAGTCGGGTTGGAAATAGGGATTGTGCTTGCCGGTGAATGGCTGGCGCGCGCTTCTGCGTTAGTAGAAAGTTTGCTCGGCGATCTTTTTTCAAATCACACGAGCGTGCGTTTGATGGAACACGCGGCGACGCTCGATCTTTATCAATTTGAAGACCCTGCCTTTTACGATCAGCTTGAACGTGCGCGCAGACAAACCACAGGGCGCATCGGGTTGATCGGACAACTACTGGGTATGTGTCAGGACTCTCTAACACTGCTGTCGCTCGGCGTGGCGCTGTTTGCGTATAGCCCATGGTTGTTGCTGCTGCTCTGTGTCGCTGTGGTGCCGGGTTTCTTAGGCGAAACGCATTTCGCGGCGCTCGAATATTCAATGCTCTTTCGCTGGACGCCGGAGCGCAGGCAGCTTGATTATCTGCGTTACGTTGGTGCGAGTGACAAAACTGCGAAGGAAGTGCAGATGTTCAATCTCGCGCCGTGGCTTGTCGAGCGTTACCGCGTGCTGGCAGCAAAGTTTTACGAAGAAAATAAAAGGCTCTCAATTCGCAAGGGACTCGCCGCGTCCGCGCTTTCCGTGCTCGGCACGATTGGTTATTACGGCGCTTATGTGATTGTGTTGATGCGCGCCGTGAACGGATTGATTACGCTCGGCTCGCTCACGTTTCTCGCCGCGTCGTTTGCGCGCAGCCGCGATTTGATCGAACGCATCCTGGGCAGCGCGACAAACGTTTTTCAACAAAGCCTGTATCTCAAAGACCTCTTCGATTTCTTCGAGATGAAGCCTTCGATTGCCTCAACGAAGAACGCGCCGCCTGTACCACAAACGATTCGCGTTGGCTTCGTGTTTGAGAACGTCGGCTTTCGTTATCCTGAAAGCGAGCGTTGGGCTATCAGGCACGTCAACTTTGATTTGCGCAAGGGCGAGCGCATTGCTTTCGTCGGCGAAAACGGCGCGGGCAAAACAACGCTTACGAAACTTCTCGCGCGCCTTTATGATCCGACGGAAGGACGTATTCTGCTCGACGGAAAAGATTTACGCGAGTATGACCTTGCATCCGTGCGGCGCGCCATCGGCGTTATCTTTCAGGATTTTGTGCGCTACGATTTTCGCTTCGATGAAAACATCGGCGTCGGCGAGATCGAAAAAGTGAGCGCGTATTTGAACGCGCCGGAGAACGGCAAACAAAATGGTAAAGCGGCGAAGATTGTTGATGCAAAAGCGCATGATATAAACGCGGACGTGACAAATGCGAAAGAGTTTGCCGGGAAAGATGCGAGCGATCAACCTGTGCCTTCCGCGATTATGGCGGCGGCAGAGCAATCGTTGGCTGCTTCTCTTTTACCACGTTTCACGGAAGGCTATCGGCAAATGCTCGGACGCCGTTTCGATGGCGGCGTCGATTTATCCGGCGGCGAATGGCAAAAGATTGCGCTCGCACGCGCATACATGCGTGAAGCGCAAGTGTTGATTTTAGACGAACCGACGGCGGCGCTCGACGCACGCGCCGAATACGAAGTCTTCACGCGCTTTTCCGAACTCGTCGCAGGGCGCATGGCGGTTATTATTTCTCATCGCTTCTCGACAGTTCGTATGGCCGACCGCATCATCGTGCTCGATGAAGGCACAGTCGCCGAAGAAGGCACGCACGACGAACTGATCGCACGCGGCGGACTTTACAGCGAACTCTTTGCGCTACAAGCACAGGGCTATCGTTGAGCATTGTGGTGACGAAGCCATGCACAATCCTTTTATTATTCTTGCTTAACGGCAAACACGCGCACGCTCGCGGCGTAGTCGTTGATGTTGTAGCGGCGCAGTAAGCCTGCGAGATCGGAATGCAGTTCGCCTGTGCCGGTTATTGTTTGCGGCGCGCAGCAACTCGCTTCCGCAATCGGTAACGACTTCGTATCGTTTGCGGTTTCGATCATTGCAGGCGAGCAGCAGGCCATTTGATTTTCAACTTTAGCGTAAGCATTGAGGTCTGCGCCCGTGTCCACAATCTCGACTCCAGAAAATCCTGCTTCCAGCAGACCGCGCCTGTAATCTTCGATCAAGATTGCGCCGCCGATGCAGCCGACATAAGCCATTAAATCGTTTCCGAGCGCATCGGGAAGCTGCTGTTTGAGCGCGATGTCGCTCACGGCGAGCCTGCCGCCGGGCTTGAGCACGCGCGCGATTTCACGGAACACAGCGGGCTTGTCCGGCGCAAGATTGATGACGCAGTTGCTGATGACACAATCAACAGAGTTGTCCGCGAGCGGCAATTTATCAATCATCGCCAGATGAAATTCGACGTTCGGATAGCCCGCGCCGTTGTTGCCCTCTGCGGCATTGCGACGCGCGAGTTCAATCATCTCTGGCGTCATATCAATGCCGATGGCGCGACCCGCCGCACCGACTTTCTGCGCCGCTAAGAACACGTCAAGGCCGCCGCCCGAACCCAAGTCAACAATCGTTTCGCCTTCGCGCAAGTGAGCCGTCGCCGTCGGATTGCCACACGACAAACCCATGTTTGCTTCGGCGGGAATCGAAGCCAATTCTTCAGCCGTGTAGCCGAATGCTTCCGCCACCGCGTGTACTCCATCGTGCTTTGATGAAAGCTTGCTGACCGCCACCGCGCCATATCTTGAACGCACCGCTTCTTCGATATTCTCAGACATTACATGCCACCTTTCAATTTACGGTTTCTATATAATTATACATACGCTTATGCGAATGTGTGTTGGCACAGTAGTTCACATTTACATATATGTCAAGGCATATTTATATGTGATATATTGTCAGTATGAGTAAAGCTAAAACTTTCGACATGGAAAAGCTGTTTCGCGCGTTGGCTGACCGGACGCGGCTGCGCTTACTGAATCTAATGGGCGATGACGAAGTGTGCGTTTGTTTCTTCGTTGAAATTTTGCGGACGAATCAGCCGAAGATTTCCCGTCATCTTGCCTATCTGCGGCGTGCCGGAGTGGTGGCGGCGCGCAGGGAAGGCAAGTGGATGCACTATCGTATCGTCGCTCCGCCGGACGCGCGTGCAGCAAAGGCTTTTGCGGAAGTACGCGCGTGGCTGAACGAAGACAGGGAAATGCAACGTGACCGCGAGCGTTTGGTGAAGGTGTGTTGTTCGCCGCAGCCGCCAATTCAATTACAGGGTGCGCCGCGCCCGCCAAGCTTGACCGCATAGATCGCTCAGAAGCATTTGAAAATGCACTACACGTATATCAAGCTTTTACCTGTCCGGCCTTAATCTTTGTTGCCCAACACGAATCGCGGTGATACTCTTCCTCGCCTGCGAGAGGAAACAAATTTATGCGCATTGCTATCGGAGCGGATCACGGCGGCTTTCCGCTTAACGAACTTATCATCAAAGAATTGAAAAGCGCTGGACATGAAGTGCTCGACTTCGGCACGCACGACGCGGCGCAGCCCGACGATTACCCGGATTATGCGCGGCTTGTCGGAGAAAGTTTGCAGCGTGGGCTTGCGGAGCGTGCGATTCTGATTTGCGGTAGTGGCGTCGGCATCTGCGTCGCGGCGAATAAAATGCAGGGCGTGCGTGCGTGCCTTTGCCATGATACTTACTCGGCGCATCAGGGCGTCGAGCACGATAATATCAATGCGTTGTGTCTGGGCGCACGCGTCGTCGGCACGGAACTGGCGCTCGAACTTGTGCGCGCGTTTCTCGCGGCGACGTTTACGGGCGAAGAACGTCATGCGCGCCGTCTCGCGAAGATCGCCGTGTTGGAAAAGAATTTTGCAGCGAGCGAGTTTGTTGGCGAACAATCTGTCGGCGAATAAATCAGCATTACAGTTCAAAATCAAATCAATCAAAAGGTAAGGCAGTGGCGGACGAAGCGAGCGCGGCAATTGAAACAAAGAGCGTGCCACCTTCAGATCATCGCGCGGCGGTGCTGGCAGGTTTTTTGGGCTGGACGCTCGACGCGTTCGATTTCTTTCTCGTAGTCTTTTGCTTGACGGCGATTGCCAAAGAGTTTCATAAAACAGATGCGGAGATTGCGCTTTCAATTACACTGACGTTGGCGTTTCGTCCCGTCGGCGCGTTTATCTTCGGGTTGATGGCGGATCGCTACGGGCGCAGATTGCCGTTGATGATTGATCTGGTGTTCTTTTCAATTGTCGAAGTGTTGTCGGGCTTTGCGCCAAATTATACGACGTTTCTGGTGTTGCGTGCGCTCTTCGGAATCGGTATGGGCGGCGAGTGGGGCGTCGGCGCATCCTTAGCGATGGAGAAAGTGCCGCCTCGTCTTCGCGGTGTGCTGTCAGGGCTTTTGCAGGAAGGTTATGCCGTCGGATATTTGCTCGCCGCCGTTTGTTACTTTTTCGTTTTTCCGCGCTACGGCTGGCGTCCAATGTTTTTCATCGGCGGATTGCCCGCGCTGCTTGTGCTCTTCATACGCTTCGGCGTCAAGGAATCGGAAGTGTGGGAGCGCACGAAGCATAATAGTTGGAGCGAACTCTTTCGTGGCTTAGCGTCGCACTGGAAACTGTTTCTGTATTTAACGCTCTTGATGACGATGATGAATTTTGCCTCGCACGGCACGCAGGATATGTACCCGACGTTTTTGCAGCGCGACTGGGGATTTAGCCCGCAGAAGCGCGCCGTGTTGACGGCATTTTCGATGGTTGGCGCGATTGCGGGCGGCTTGATCTTCGGACTTTTATCTGACAGGTGGGGACGACGGCGCGCGATGATCCTGGCGTTCGCGTTGGCGATTCTGGTGATTCCGTTGTGGGCATTTGCGCCCTCGCTCGTGCTTTTGTTTGCGGGCGCATTTCTGTTGCAGTTTATGGTGCAGGGTGCTTGGGGCGTGATTCCTGCGCACATCACGGAGTTATCGCCGGATTCGGTGCGCGGATTTTTGCCGGGCTTCGCGTATCAATGCGGCGTGTTGCTGGCCGGATCAGTCGCATATATTGAAGCGTTATTCGCGGCGCGCACAAGTTACGCGAAGTCTATGGCGCTCGTGGCGTTGCTGGTCTTTTCCGTGGCGGCAATTGTCGTGTAGGCGGGACGTGAGCGGCGCGGTATTGTATTCGGCGAAAGTTGATAAAGGAAATATTTGCATTCTTTGGTTGAGGAGCATGAACGATTATGTCTACGACAGAAACGGCGGCAAGAGCGGCGCAGTTCGGAATGATCGGCCTCGCGGTGATGGGCGAGAATCTCGCTTTGAACGTCGCGGATCACGGCTTTTCCGTTGCCGTGTGGAATTATGAAACTGAATGGGTGGATCGTTTTATCAATAAGTACAACGCGAGCGGGCAGTTCACGGGAGCAAAGACGTTTGAAGAATTCACACGCTCTCTGGAACGCCCGCGCCGCATTATGATGATGATTAAAGCGGGGACGCCCGTCGATCAAACGATTGAAGCGATCAAGCCGTTTCTCGAAGACGGAGACATACTGATTGACGGCGGCAACTCTTTTTTCAAAGACACGCAGCGACGCGAAGCTGCTTTGAATTCGACGGGCATAAACTTTTTCGGCTCGGGCGTTTCCGGCGGCGAAGAAGGCGCGCGGCACGGGCCTTCACTTATGCCGGGCGGCTCGCGCGAAGCTTACGAACATGTACGGCCAATCTTTGAAGCGATTGCGGCGAAGACGGATTCCGGCGCGTGCGTCACATACGTCGGGCCAAACGGCGCAGGCCATTTCGTCAAGATGGTGCATAACGGCATCGAGTACGGCGACATGCAATTGATCGCCGAAGCTTACGACATTCTGCGCAATTGTCTTGGCATGGAAGCGTCGGAACTCGCGGACACGTTCGCTGAGTGGAACAAGGGCGTGCTCGAATCTTTTTTGATCGAAATCACGTCGCAGATTTTTACTGTGAAGGATCAGGAAACGGGCAATCCGCTCGTTGATGAGATTTTAGATAAAGCAGGACAAAAGGGGACGGGCAAGTGGACGGCGCAGGTGGCGCTCGATCTGGCGGTTCCGATTCCGACGATTGCCGCGGCGATTGATGCGCGCGTGATTTCTTCGATGAAAGACGAGCGCGTCGTGGCGAGCAAAAAGTTGAAGGGGCCGAAGACGAAAAAGTTTCGCGGCGAACGCGCGAAGTTGATTCGCGCCGTGCATGATGCGCTCTTTGCGTCGAAGATTTGCTCTTACGCGCAGGGGATGCGGCTCATTCAAGCAGGATCGCAGGAATACGAATGGAACATTAATTTGCGCGAGATGGCGCGTATCTGGAAGGGCGGCTGCATTATTCGCGCGCGTTTTCTGGACACGATTATGCAAGCGTATGAGCGCCAGCCAGAGTTGCCGAATTTGTTACTCGACAATGAATTCGTCGCGCACGTCAGGGAAGCGCAAGCCGCTTGGCGTTATGCTGTCACGACGGCGCAGGGCTTAGGCATTCCGCTTCCGGCGATGTCCGCCTCGCTCGCTTACTTTGACGGTTATCGCACAACTCAATTGCCGCAGAATCTAACGCAGGCACAACGCGACTTTTTCGGCGCGCACACATACGAGCGAGCGGACAAGCCCGGCCAAGGCGCAGTTCATACTGATTGGGAAAAGTTGGTGACTGAATCAACGTAAGCTGATAGCAACCACGCCGCGCGTCACTGCCGGTAAGCGCGGCGTTGACGAATTTGTGTTGTGCTGTCTATCCAAATGTGCGCCAATGTCTTTGCCCGACGAATAAAGAATTGATCGTTTCATGTCGCTCTTTCGGTGAAGAAGGATTGCGAGTTAGCCGAGAGTTGCGAGCCGCTCTTCGGCGGCGGCAACAACGCGCCCGTGTAAGCTTGCGAGATCGGCGCGATCTAAACCTAAGATGGCGAGAGGATCAGAGCCGAGCGCGTCAAAGGTCGCAACCTTGTGCGGCACGTCCGAGTGCGCGATGGCGCTTGCGACGTGTAACAGCAGCGCGATTGGATCGTCAATGCGCATTACGTCGTGGTGCGTTTGCACGGCGGCGGTCAAAGAGCGCGGCACGCCGCAGGCTTCGAGTATCCACTCGCCGATCTGCGCATGGTCAACACCGAAGGCCAACACTTCCTGCTCCATTTGATTGCCATCTTCTGCGCTTCTTTGAATGTTCATCATCTCCGCCGGAAACAAAGAAAGCAGCAACATCTCTCCGATGTTGTGCAGCAATCCAAGTGTGTAAGCTTCGCGGCTGTCAACGATATGCGTGTGTTCGGCGAGCAGCCGCGCTGCTTCTGCGGCGCGTAGCGCTTGTTCGCACGCAGCGCGCTGGCTTTCGTCCGCGCGTCCCGGATTCGATTCGACAAGGGCACGCAAACGCGCTTCACCGAGACGCGTGCAGGCGGCTTCAATATTGGTGAACGCCTCGTCGCCGACCTCCATCGCGTTGGCTTCAAACAAAGCGTAGGCGGCAAGGACGGGTTCGGCGGAGACTTCACGGTAAAGCTCGACAAAGGAAAGGGCGTCCGCGTTATCAATTGTGCGCGAAGCGGGAAAAAGCGGTGCGCCGCAAAAACCGTTGGCGATGCTCTGGCGTATTTGCGCGAGCGTGTCGAAGCGGCAAAAGGCGTTGACGACTTCTGGATCAAACTGCATTCCTGCTTCGTCTTCGAGCCGCGCGACGGCCGCCGCATGATTCAGCGCGTTGCGAAAAGGGCGCGGGCTGGTCATCGCGTCATAGGCGTCTGCGACGAGAATAATGCGCGCTGCGACAGGAATCTGCGCGCCGTGCAAACCTTCTGGATAACCGGAACCGTCGAAATGTTCGTGGTGATGTCGCACGGCATCTGCGACTTCCGACATGTCCGGGATTCCTGACAGCATACGCGCGCCCCGCTCGGAATGAAGTTCGACAACGGCGCGTTCTTCTTCAGTGAGCGGCGCCGGTTTCAGTAAAATTTTGTCGGGCGTGCCGATCTCGCCTATGTCGTGCAGAAACCCTGCGAGGGAAATCTTTTCAAGCGTGTCAGAGTCCAACTGCATTCTGCGCCCGATGCCTGTCGCGTAACCGCTGACGCGACGCGAGTGGCCGTACATGTGCGGGTCTTTAGCTTCGAGCGCGTCGGCGATGACGCGCACAAAACCGCGCGTCATTTCCTGTAGCCGCGTGTTGAGTCGTGTGTTGTTAAGCACAAGCTCGTGATGCGACTTCTGGATGTCGTAATGCTCAAGCGCGCGGCTGACGGTTTGCCGCAAGTCCTCATTGCTCCAAGGCTTCGTGACGTACTTGTAGACCTGCCCGCAATTGATCGCATCAACGAGCGCGCCGACATCCGTATAACCTGTGAGAATCATTCGCACCATATGCGGGCGAAAGATGGCCGTGCGCTTCAAGAGTTCGATGCCGCTCATGCCGGGCATACGCTGATCTGTGATGAGCAGCGCGACTTCGTGTTGTTCGAGCAAGCGCAAGGCTTCGTCGCCGGAGTTCGCAGTGATGACCTGATAATCGTTGCGAAAGAGACGTTCGAGCAGGCGCAGGTTAGCCGGTTCGTCGTCGACAACCATGATTCTATGAGACATTTTGCGAGAAGGCTCCATAATAATAAAGAAATGATGAACGACGGGCGAGGGATTTTAGCACCGGGTGGATTTAGTGTTGCGGAGGTCGCGTGACATCGTCGCGGCCTAGCGCGTTGACGGGCAAAACAATTGTAAAGGTTGCTCCTTCGCCGGGCAAGCTCTTGGCGTTGATCGTGCCGCCGTGACGCTCAATTATGCTGTGCGTAATAGAGAGGCCGAGTCCTGTGCCTTCGCCGACGGGCTTGGTCGTAAAGAACGGATCAAAAATCTTGCGCAAGTTTTCGGGCGGAATTCCTGCGCCGGAATCTTTGATGGCGACGACGATGTTTTCATTTTCGAGCGCGGTTGTAATATGCACAGTTCCTTCGTTGCCTGCGGCCTGCGCCGCATTGACGAGCAGGTTCATCCAGACCTGATTGAGTTGGCCTGCGTAACAGGCGATGGGCGGCAATTCCGCGTAGTGGCGTTCAAGCGTCGTGCGATCTGCGGCGTAATATTGTGAAAGCAGGCGAAGGGTTGATTCGATGCCTTCCTGTATATCTGCGAGTTTGAATTCGGCTTCGTCAAGCCGCGAGAAAAGGCGTAGGTTCTGCACAACGTCGCGTATGCGTTCGGCTCCGTTGTGGCAATCCGCGACGATGGAGACAAGATCGTTAAGGGAATTTTCGTAGTCTATGGCTTTCTTAATGGAATCAATTTCGGCGGCGAGCGGCGCTGTCACAGGCACTTTTTCGTAAGTGCGCAGGAGACGTTCGATGCCTGTGGCGCACTCGCGCAGGATTTCCATATTGCCGTAAATAAATCCCGCAGGATTATTGAGTTCATGCGCGACGCCCGCCGCGAGTTGGCCGAGCGAGGCCATTTTTTCGCTGTGAACCATTTGCGCCTGAAGCCTTTCGAGTACGGCTTTGCGTTGCGCGAGTTCACTATTGCGCCGCTCGAGCGCTTGTTTATAGCGCTGCCCGTCGCGCAAAAGTTTTCGTCTTTCGAGCGCGCGTTCGACGCAGAGTTCGAGCACGTCCAGATCACAGGGCTTAATCAGATAATCGTATGCGCCGAGTCGCACGGCATCGAGCACGCGCTGCGTGCGGTCAACGCCGGACGCCATCACGACAGCCGTTTCGGGAAATCGCTGCGTGATTTCACGCAGGAGTTCGATGCCGCTACGTCCCGGCATCAGCATGTCTGTGATGACGAGCGCAAACACTGCCTGATTCAAGTGTGCCAGCGCTTCTTCGACATTGGCAGCCGTCGAACAAACGTAGCGCCCGCCCAAACACTGCGCGAAGAGCGTGCGAACAACCTCATCGTCATCAACGATAAGAATGTGCCGGTCGCTGTCTTCTATTATTTCCGGCTCTGGCAGGAGCGTGGCTGTGAAAAGATTTTCGTATTGAGCGGTCATCGTGATCTAGCTCATGGGTAAAGGAGTTCTGCGCCGTGCAATCCTTACACCGGCGCACAAAATATTATACATCACGCCGGATCGAAAAGTGCGGTAAGACGGACGATGATGAAGCATGATGCCTATGTGAAACGCAACAACGCCTTGCGCCAAGAGTCTCCACGCGCTTCCGCCCAACTATATTGGCATGAGTCATGCCATGCCGGAAAGAGGGTATGCACGCGTCGCGCGACAGTGAACGTGTGTAACTCTTGCGCGCGCGTTGTGAATCGCTATGAGCACGGTGGCGGGCAAAACGGCGATGTAGTGATTGCTAAAATGGATCGAGTCAGCGTGGCCTTGACGCCCGCATAATATGATATATTGAGCCTGCTCGATTCACCCGTTGGTGATAATCCGGCCTGTATTCGCGCTTAGCTGCGCCGGTGCGCCGCCGTGGAATCTCTTTTTCAAACGTGACTATGCCCGGATGATCTTAACCCGTCCACTACTTTAACTGATTGACAGATGGATACACTGACACATACTCAAAAAATTGCGCCCAGCCGCTTCAAACGCTGGCTGCTCGAAGGCCACCTTAAGGATACGGAAGTTATCCAAACTCCAGAGTCAAAGGTTAAGCACCACGAGCATTCGTGGTGGCAGGTAATGTGTTTGACGGGCGTTGATTATTTTTCGACGCTTGGTTATCAGCCGGGCATCGCATTTCTCGCGGCGGGCGCGCTCTCGCCGATTGCGACGCTCATATTAGTGCTGCTGACTTTATTCGGCGCACTGCCGATTTACAATCACGTCGCAGCGGAAAGCCCGCACGGGCAAGGCTCGATTTCGATGCTCGGCGATTTGTTGTCGCGCTGGAAAGGCAAGCTTTTTGTGCTCTGCCTGCTCGGATTCGTTGCCACAGATTTCGTCATCACAATCACTTTGTCGGCCGCCGACGCGACGGCGCACGTGCTCGAAAATCCGTTCACGCCCGCCATCTTCAAGCATCAGATCGGCATCACGCTGGCGCTCATCGCAATCTTAGGCGCAGTCTTTCTCAAGGGCTTTAAGGAAGCAATCGGGATTGCGGTTGTGCTCGTCATCGTTTATCTCGCACTGAACGTAATTGTTATCGGCAGAGGCGCATACGAGTTGGCGACGCATCCGTATCACATTCCCGAATGGAAAAACGCGCTCTTCACCGCGCACGGCAATCCACTATTGATGGTCGGCTTTGCGCTGTTGTTATTCCCGAAACTTGCGCTCGGTTTATCTGGGTTCGAGACAGGCGTCGCCGTGATGCCGCTCGTGCGCGGGCCACACAGAATTCACAACACGAGAAAACTGCTGTTGACGGCGGCGCTGATTATGAGCGTAATGCTGATTTCGAGCAGTTTCGTCACGACGACTTTGATTCCGGCGAGTGAGTTTCAGGAAGGCGGACAGGCGAGCGGACGTGCTCTCGCATATCTCGCGCATCTCTATCTAGGCAACGGGTTCGGCACGCTTTACGATTTAAGCACCATCGCTATTTTGTGGTTTGCGGGTGCGTCGGCGATGGCCGGACTCTTGAGTATCGTGCCGCGTTATCTGCCGCGCTACGGCATGGCACCGGATTGGACGCGTGCGACGAGGCCGCTGGTGATGGTCTTTATCGCCATCGCTTTTGCCGTCACGATTATTTTCAAAGCCAACGTCGAAGCGCAGGGTGGAGCTTACGCGACAGGCGTGCTGGTGCTGATGAGTTCAGCGGCGATTGCCGTGACCTTATCGGCCAGACGCAAAGGCAGCGCATGGTGGCCGTTTCTATTGATCGCGCTCGTCTTCGCTTACACGACAATCGTTAATGTCTTCGAGCGACCCGAAGGCATTAAGATCGCTTCGTTCTTTATCGGCACGATTGTTTTGACTTCGCTCATCTCCAGAGTTTTGCGGACGACGGAACTGCGCGTCGAGAAAGTTGAATTGGATGCGACGGCCAAAAAGTTTATTGACGAAATGAGCCGGGGCACGATCCGCATTGTTGCCAATCGTTGCGACGCAGGCAACGCGAGCGAGTATGAATTCAAGGAGAAGGAAAGCCGCGAAGACAACAGCATTCCGGCGAGCGAGCCGATTGTTTTCTTCGAGGTGGAAATCTGCGATTCCTCAGAGTTCTCGAACGTGCTGAAGGTTAAAGGCATAGAAGTTGACGGTCATCGTGTGCTACGCGCGGATAGCTCTGTCGTGCCCAATGCCATCGCCGCCTTTATGCTTTACCTGCGTAACAGCACAGGCAAGATACCGCACGTTTATTTCGGCTGGAGCGAAGGCAATCCGCTCGTTTACCTGATGCGATACCTTGCCTTCGGCGAAGGCGACACGGCTCCCGTGACGCGCGAGGTGTTGCGGCAGTCCGAGCCAGACCCGGAGCAGCGTCCATCCGTTCACGTCGGCGGATGATTGATTTAACTTGAGTGCAGGCGTAGAATTCTCCTGTTGAAAATTTGTTTGCCGAAGTCGCTTGCCGCGCTTGAAAAGGCGCGCGAAACGAGCGACGCGGGGGAACCAACGTTTCGCCACCACCATCTATAGCGGTGCGGAACACGGGGCGCAACGTGAACGCGGGCGATTATTCGCTTGCTCGCACGTGGGACACTTCCTTGTCCAAGCCCGTCAGCTAACCTCGTAGGCTCGAAGGGAAGGGCACGCCCGCGACTATTCTTTGAAGGCGCGGAAGCACAATGCTTCCGCGCCTTTTGTCGTTGGCGCAACACGAAGGAAAAAGCGATGAATGGAGATTCCGGGTCGCCTGAAAATCACAGTGACAATCAATCTAATCAATCACAATTAACTTCACCCCCGCGCCGCAAATCCCGTGTGTGGACTTGGCAAGCTATCTGTGCCGTCTTTGGTTTCGTGGGCGGCATCGTCTCAGCCCTCTTTGGCGTAGCGTTCACAGCACTCAGTTGGCTGCCAATCCCGCGCAATTCCGCCGCGCATCTTCACAGTCTCGGCACAGTCGTTTTCTGTCTGACAATTCCGCTCCTCATCTTCGGCGGCTACTGCTTTGATCTGCTCGAAAATAAGTCACACGCTCACAATTCATCGGCTAAGTCTGATAGAAATGCCCGACGCGATCACCTTTTAGTTATTGGCATTGGTTTACTCCTGACTTTGCTCACGGCACCGCCACAAAGCGCGCACGCGCAGCAAACCATCTTCAACATACCGTCCACAGACGTATTAAAGCGCAGCAGTGTGTATGCGGAACTCGATGCGCCGTTTAAGCCGAACGATTCCAAAAGTGTGAAGCGCTTCTCGTCGTTCGTGCCGCGCGTCGTCGTCGGCGTGGGCAAGCGAACGGAAATCGGCTTGAACGTGGCGGGCAACATTCAGCCGGGCGCAGACCAAACGGCACTTGTGCCGACGGTCAAACACAAGTTTTATGACGGCGGCGCGAATGGCTTGGCATTTGTCGTAGGCGATAACCTTTTCGTTCCCATACGCAATCGCCAATACGATGTCGGCAATTACGTTTACTTAAACGGCAGTAAAACCATCGGCAACACGCGCCTGACCGCCGGAGCGTATCACTTCTCGCGCGATGTTGTCGCAGTGAACGCACAACGCGCGGGCGGACAGTTCGCCGTTGAACAAACCATCAATTCGCGTCTCGCTTTCGCCGCCGATTGGCTGACGGGCAAGCACGCCGCCGGATACTTTACGCCCGGCATCACCTTCAAGCCGCATACACGATTGACCGGCTACGCCGCCTACTCGCTCGGTAACGCTGGACTCCGGCAGGGCAATCACTTCTTCCTGCTCGAACTCGGCATCAATCTTAACTAGCCCGCCTATCTATCACTTTAAGAGGTCACATGATGGCTACATCAGTTAAACGCATACTCGTCGGCAATCCGCTCAAGACGGAGCAGGCGCAGCACGAACGACTCTCGAAAAAAACTGCGCTCGCGGTCTTTTCTTCGGATGCGCTTTCTTCGACGGCTTACGCGACGGAAGAGATTTTATTGGTACTCGCGGCGGCAGTCGCCTTCGGTCAAGCGAGTGCGTTTCACTACGTCGTGCCAATCTCTATTGGCATTACTACGCTGCTCGTCATTGTTGCGATCAGTTACCGGCAGACAATTCATGCTTACCCTTCGGGCGGCGGCGCGTACATCGTGGCGAAAGAAAATCTCGGCACGAACGCCGGACTAATCGCGGGCGCGTCTTTACTCGTTGATTACGTGCTGACCGTTTCGGTTTCGATTGCGGCGGGTGTAGCGGCGATCACTTCGATGATGCAGGGAACGCGCTTCTCTTGGTTGGACGATCATAAAGTTGTATTGTGCCTGCTCTGCATTACATTTGTTGCCATTGCCAATTTGCGCGGCGTGCGCGAATCGGGCGCTCTGTTTGCGGCTCCAACCTATGCCTTCGTCGTCTGCTTTTTGTTCATGATCGGTTACGGCATCTTTCATTACTACACTGTCGGAGGCGTCGCGCCCGTGCCGAGTAGCGAAGAATTAAAAGTCGCCGAAGGCTACAAATTTCAACCCGTCACGCTGTTTCTGATACTCGGTGCGTTCTCGAATGGCTGTTCTGCTCTCACGGGCGTTGAAGCAATCTCTAACGGCGTACCTGCTTTCAAAAAGCCCGAAGCGCGCAACGCCTCCGCCACGCTGGTTATCATGGCTGCGCTGCTGGCAGTGATGTTTCTCGGCACAAGCGTCATGGCTTACCTTTATGGTATTCATCCGAAAGCAAGCGAAACCGTCATCTCACAGTTCGGGCGCATTATCTTCACAGGCGCGTTCGGTTGGTTCTACTACGTCGTACAGGTCACGACGGCACTAATCCTTATACTCGCAGCGAATACTTCGTTTGCAGATTTCCCGCGACTCGGTTCATTGCTCGCGCGTGATCGTTTCTTGCCGCGCCAATTTGCCAATCGCGGCGACAAATTAGTTTTCTCCAACGGCATTGTCATCCTCGCCATCTTCTCAGGCATTCTCGTCGCAGCTTTCGGCGGCGATACCTCTCGTTTGATTCCGCTCTACGCGGTCGGCGTTTTTCTTTCCTTCACGCTTTCGCAGTCCGGCATGGTGCGCCACTGGCTGAAAGAACGCGCGGCGGTAAGCGCGAAGAGTATCGCGGCGCGTGACGAGCCGAAAGAAACACCGCTACTCATCAACGGCGCTGATGCCGCGCAAGCTCTGCCTGATGCGCTGCTCGCTGCGGAACAATCGCACGCCACGCGCTTCGTCAACGATGAAGTCACAGATTCTTCACACTGGAAAAAGTCCATCGTTATTAACGGGCTTGGCGCAATCGCCACATTCATCGTGCTGTGCGTCTTCATCATTACGAAGTTTATACACGGCGCATGGATTGTCGTCGTTATTATTCCACTACTTGTGCTGATGTTCCGCTCGATTCATAAGCATTACGCTAGAGTGGCAAAGCAACTTTCAACAGAAGGCTTACAGCAACTACACGAAATAAAAAACACTGTCATCGTGCCGATTTCCGGTATTCATCGCGGCGTCATCAACGCGCTGCAATACGCCAAATCAATTGCGCCCGGTGGTGTTAAAGCTATTTATGTGGACTTTGATGAAGAAGCGACGCGCAAGCTACAGGAGAAATGGGAACAGTGGGGTTCTGGCATCGAGTTAGTGGTGCTGCCTTCGCCTTACCGTTCTCTGGTGCGTCCGCTGTTGCGCTACATAGATCGTTTACATCGGCACAGCGCTGACAGTTTTGTCACAGTAGTGCTGCCGGAGTTCATCCCTGCGCGTTGGTGGCAGCAACTTCTACATAATCAAAGCACGCTGCTCTTAAAAGGCTCGCTGCTTTTCAAAAGGGGCGTGATCGTCACCAGCGTGCCGTATCATCTTGAACACTGAAGGATTTTCACCTCGCTTGAAAGCATGAAGATGACGAATAATTAATCTTTCGCGCACCACCAAACCCAAAAGATAAGCACAAGCTGTAAGGGCAAGCGCAACCACAACAGCGCGTGCGAGACGTTGACGCCATTAATGCCTACGTTGTCAACTGCCATATAAATGTTTGCGGGAAAGACAGCGATGAGCAGCGCGATCAAACCGTAACCGGCCAATCGCCGCACACGCTTTATCAACATGCCGATGCCGCCCAAGATTTCGCACACGCCGCTGATCCACACGAGTTCGCGTGGGCGCGGCAGAAACGGCGGCACGATCTGCATGTACGAAGATGTCTTGAGAAAATGCGCGACGCCCGCGACGATGAAGAACATCGCCAGCAGAATTCTTGAGAAAAACTTATATCGCACACCGCGCATACGCATTGCTTAACTTCTTGAATGCAATAAATACGGCATCAACGCCTTCCACCATTTCGCCGGTACATGCAGCATTAGCAAAGTCAGAACCATTAAACCGAATTGCACCCAATCAAGCTTCCGAAGCCAGGCACGATTCAGAACAATCAGTACCAAAGCAATAATTAACCAAGCCCATGCGAGAAACCATGACAACGCGCCAATAAGAAAGAAGAATGGGTAAGCATGAACGAAGGTATATCCAACAGCCTGAGTCCCGTATTTCCATGTAAGATAGACTGTCTCATAAAGCAAGCGAGCAACTAAGCCTGCCGCTCCAAGATAGATGAACCACCAAGAGATGCTAAGCCATTTGGGAAAACCATTTTTATCTACCATGAAATTCATCAACAAGCCGCTCAACAACAGATTATCACACGCCTGCGAAATGCGCTGTGGACAAAAAGCGTGCGTTAAAGTTAAGGTTGAAAGCATTGCGGACAAGGTTTTATGATCGTCGCGCGATGTATTGAAAACTTCTGCGCAGGATTCTGGAAAGGTAAAAAGTATGGAAGCGCTCGGGATGGTGGAATGTATGGGATTGGTGGCGATGATCGAAGCGGCGGACGCGATGGTCAAGTCCGCCAACGTCACGCTCGTCGGTTACGAAAAAATAGATGCAGGATTAGTGACGGCGATTGTGCGCGGCGATGTCGCGGCGGTGAAGGCGGCAGTTGACGCGGGCGCAGCAGCAGCCTCGCGCATCGGCACGGTTGTTTCCACGCATGTTATTCCACGCCCGCACGCGGAATTGGACGAAGGCGTTCCGGTGCTTCACACGGGCGAAACGACGCGCAAGAAAATCAGCGGTTCCGTCAGCGCGAAGTCTTAAATAATCAAGAGCGAAGCAATCGTAAAACGCACACAGCTTGATGATTGATCCAAATGTTTTTCGCGTCAGCCGCGAAGTCGAAAACGCGCTCGCCGAAAATCGCGCTGTCGTCGCGCTTGAATCCACTGTCATTGCGCACGGCTTACCGCGTCCGCAGAATCTTGAAACAGCCCAGAGACTCGAACGAATAGTGCGCGAACGTAATGCCGTGCCCGCAACTATCGCCGCGCTCGAAGGCCGTCTTTGCATCGGACTCAATGATGATGAACTGCGCCGCCTTGCTGAAACAGACGGCGTGCACAAACTGAGCCGACGCGATTTGCCGCTCGCCGTCGCGCGCCAATGGGACGGCGCGACGACTGTTGCGACGACTGCATGGATTGCGCATCGCGTGGGTATAAAAGTTTTTGCGACGGGTGGCATCGGCGGCGTGCATCGCGGAAGTTTGCCAGACATATCCGCCGATTTGCCGACGCTGGCGGAAACGCCTTTGATCGTCGTTTGCTCCGGCGCGAAAATCGTCCTTGACCTTCCGGCGACGCGCGAATGGCTGGAGACTTACGGCATCACTGTGATCGGTTACGAATGCGACGAGATGCCCGCCTTTTATAGCAGCCACAGCGGTCTTGCCGTTGATGCGCGCGTTGATTCTGTGCAGGAAGTGGCGGCAATCTTTGAAGCGCGGCGGCGGCTTCAAACAAACGCCGCGCTGCTTCTCACAGTGCCCGTGCCCGCCGCCTTTGAAGTTCCGTTCGATCAATTGCAAAGCGCGCTCGAAGAGGCTTTAACGGCAGCACAAACCGCTCATATTACGGGACGCGAACTGACGCCATATCTACTGTCGCGCATGACGCACGCGAGCGGCGGCGCAACACTCAAAGCCAACATCGCGCTCTTGGAAAACAACGCACGCATCGCCGCAGATGTCGCGCAGGCGTTAACAAAGTAAGATCAAGGTAAAGCGCGCAAATTAAGATTTGAATGGAGAAAAGCGTGGCTGACACAACGAGTAAGAGCGTGAAGATCGCGCCCTACGGTTCATGGAAATCGCCTATCACTTCGGATTTGATCGTGAGCGGTTCCATAGGGTTGGGACAAATTGTGCTTGACGGCGAAGATGTTTACTGGATTGAGGTGCGCCCGACAGAAGGCGGCAGAAGCGTCGTTGTGCGCCGCACGCCCGACAATCAAACAATCGATGTCACGCCGCAGGGCTTTAACGCGCGCACACGCGTACACGAATACGGCGGCGGCGATTTTGTTGTTGGCGACGAAACGATTTACTTTTCAAACTTCGCGGATCAACGCCTTTATCGTCAATCGCTCAATGCTTTGTCCGCGACGCCGGAACCACTCACGCCCGCCATGGAGTTGCGCTACGCCGATCCCGTGCTTGATCGTGAACGTGGACTCTTATTCATCGTGCGCGAAGATCACAGGAATGCCGAACAGGAAGCCGTCAACACGCTTGTCAGTCTCAAACTCACGAGCGACAACGAAGATGGCGGGCGTGTGATCGCGTCCGGCTATGATTTTTATTCGTCGCCGCGTTTGAGTCCAGATGGAAAGCATCTCGCATGGCTCGTTTGGAATCATCCGAACATGCCCTGGGACGGATGCGAGTTGTGGGTCGGCGAGCTTGCGCCCGATGGTTCGATTCAATCGTCGAAACTTGTTGCAGGCGGAAGCGAAGAATCAATCTTTCAACCGGAGTGGTCGCCCGACGGCATCCTCTATTTCGTTTCTGATCGCAGCGGTTGGTGGAATCTTTACCGCGCAGAAGGAAGTGATTACAACGCAACGCCCGTGTGCGAAATGGCCGCAGAGTTCGGCGCGCCACAGTGGGTCTTCGGCATGTCAACTTACGCATTTGAATCGAAGGAACGAATCATCTGCACGTTCGTCGAAAAGGGGCAAGGGCGTCTCGCAGGGATAGACACCGCGACGGGAAAGCTCTCGACATTTGATGTGCCCTACACGGACATCGCTTATGTACGCTCAGTACATGGACGCGTGCTGTTTCGCGGTGGCTCGCCAGAGAGTTTCGCCGCCATCGTGCAGCTTGATCTCACGGCGCACCGCGCGGACGTGCTGCGCCGCGCCAGCGACCTCAAGATTGATCCGGGCTATCTTTCGATTCCGCAAGCGATTGAATTTTCGACTGAAGGCGACGTGACGGCGCACGGCTTTTATTATGCGCCGAAGAATTTGGATTACCACGCGCCCCAAAATGAAAAGCCGCCGCTGCTGGTGCGTAGCCACGGCGGGCCGACGGGGGCGACCGTAACGACGCTGAATCTGGGAACACAGTATTGGACAAGTCGCGGCTTCGCTGTGCTTGATGTCAATTATGGCGGCAGCAGTAACTATGGACGCGCGTATCGTCAGCGTTTGAATAAGCAATGGGGCGTCGTGGATGTTGATGATTGTGTCAATGGCGCGCGGCATTTAATCGAACGCGGTCTGGCAGACCAGAACCGTTGCGCGATTGACGGCGGCAGCGCGGGCGGCTACACGACGCTCTGCGCTTTGACGTTTCGTGATCTATTCAAAGCGGGCGCAAGCTATTTCGGCTTGAGTGATCTGGAAGTCTTCGTCGGCGATACGCACAAATTCGAGTCGCGTTATCTGGAAGGATTAGTCGGCAAATACCCGGCAGAGCGAGAGCTTTATCGCGCGCGTTCGCCGATCAATTTCACGGATCAATTGTCGTGCCCTGTTATCTTCTTTCAAGGGTTGGAAGACAAGGTCGTGCCGCCGAATCAAGCGGAGTTAATGGTTGAAGCACTGCGCGCGAAAAAGATGCCGGTCGCGTATGTCGCGTATGAAGGCGAGCAGCACGGTTTTCGCCGCGCCGAAAATATCAAGCGCACGCTCGACGGCGAATTGTATTTCTACTCGAAGATTTTTAACTTTGAACTTGCAGACAAAGTCGAGCCGTTGATAATTGAAAATCTTTAGCATGTCCTTGATGAAATATTTGTAGAGGCAGGAATTATTCCGACAGTTTCTGTGTAAAGCAATTCGTGAAAGCTAACGGAAAGAAAATTGAATTGCCGCAGTTGGGGCTGGTGTGCATCACAACCTCCGACGCCGTGCGCTATCGCACCATCACGCGCAAACGTTTGTTAATGCTTGAAACAAGTGAGCAGAAGCGTGTGCTGCGCGAACTATACGCAGACAATCTCGCGCGGCTTAACCGTGCCATTGATTTCTGCAACGAACGCGGCCTACGCCTGTATCGTTTGACCTCCGCGCTTTTTCCGTTTGCGGATGATCCGGCGGGCGAAGATGTGCTCGACGCGATGTTTGACGAAATCAAGCGCACAGGCGAGCGCGCGAGCGCAAGCGGCCTGCGTCTTGTCTTGCACCCGGATCAATTCGTGGTGTTAAGTTCCGATTCACAGCAGGTTGTCGCCAATAGCCTCAAGATTCTAGCGACGCACGCAAAAGCCATGGATTATTTGGCGCAGCCGCGCTCAAGCTGGGCTGTGATGAACATACACGGCGGCAAGGGCGACCGAAGCGAGCAACTCATCAAAGCCATTGACGCGTTGCCCGATGCGATTCGTTTGCGCTTGACACTTGAAAACGACGAGTACACTTACAGCGCGCAGGAGATTTTAGAAGTCTGCCGCAGAGCAAAAGTTCCAATGGTGTTCGACGCGCATCATCACGTTTGCCACGAAGCTTTGACGAGTTACGAAGACCCAAGTGTTTCCGAGATGCTTTTCGCCGCGCGCGAAACATGGCCTGTTCCCGAATGGCAACTCGTCCACATTTCAAACGGCGAATCGCATTTCGGTGATCGCCGCCACAGCCAACTCGTCTCAGTGATGCCGAATGTTTTTCGGTACGCGCCGTGGATTGAAGTCGAAGCCAAGCACAAGGAACTCGCCATCGAAAAACTCACGACGGAATGGTTGGCAAGTTTGCAGAAATAATTAAACGAGTGCTAAAACTCCGGCGAGTCGTTCACTTATCGGATAGCTCTACACCGAATCAAATTTCATGTCGTTTGAAACGCGCACGGCGATAGGACGTTTGCGTAGCATAGACGCGTTGCGCGGCGCGGCGGCGCTCGGTGTGGTGTTGTATCACGCGGCGGGCACGTTGTCGCTGCCCGCGCCTTCTTCTGTTATTGAGCGCTGGACGATACGGCCTGTGCAGACATTCGCGTCGTTCGGCTACGTCGGTGTTTTTCTATTCTTCGTTATCTCTGGTTTTTGTATTCATCTACAATGGGCGCGCGTCGCTGCTACCGGAGCAATCCCGCAAATTCATTTCTTCGCCTTCTGGAAGCGGCGCGTGCGCAGACTTTATCCGCCGTATCTGGCGGCGCTCGCGCTCTATCTAATAATCGCCGCGTTCACAAGCCACGTTCCGCTTAATGCTTTTTTCGCGTGGGACATAGGACTGCATTTATTGATGCTGCACAATCTGGACGCGCGCACTGTGTACAGCATCAACGGTGTGTTCTGGACGCTGGCGATTGAGGAGCAACTGTATCTCGCATATTTCCTTTTGCTTTTTCTGCGCACGCGCTACGGTTGGACGCGCACGCTCGTGTGTTGCGCGCTGGCGCGAGTCGCGTGGTTTGTAATCGCGCTGATGCTTAAAAACGCATTCAACTTTGAATTGCCGATGACGGAAGCGGCGCTTTCGCACTGGTTCACTTGGGCGCTCGGCGCGCTTTGTGTCGAAGCGGCAGTTGGATTGATCGCGTTGCCCGCGTGGTGTCGTAGTCTTTGGTCTGCCATCGGCGCGCTCATCTGCGCAGTGTGTTTGACGTATGCGTTGCCCTTTGGCTCATCCGAAACACTGCATTCATTCGGTTGGCTGATGCTGCATCCATTGTGGGGCGCGGGATTCTTTTTTCTCGTCAGCTATGCCGTTAACGCCGAACGCAAGTTGCAAACAAATTCAACGTCGCCGGAGTATTTGCAGACGCCGCGATTGATCGCGTGGCTCGCCTTCATCGGTCTCTTTTCTTACTCGCTTTACCTGACACATCAACTCGTCATCATGGAATCTTATCTATTCTACGTGTTTCGTTTGCCGACGACGCTGACACCGCTAATTATTACAACGCCCGCGTGCCTCGCTTTCGCATGGGTTTTCTTTCGCATCTGCGAGCGCCCGTTTCTTTCATCGCGTGCGGCAACGGTGGTCACAAGTTCAATTGACATAGATCGAGCGCAGAACAAAACCGGCGATGTTGTGCCCGCTTCGAGCTTGTAACGATGGCGAGAATTCACTGATAGACAATATATTTAATGCCCGCTCTCGAATCATCAAAGAGCTTGCGCGAACATTTGTTTGTAGTGGCGATACCAATCGCTCTGAAAAGTTTCCGATGGATCATACTTTCCTTTCAGGCGCAGAAACTCTGTAAATTGCGGATAACAGGCTTCGACTTGAGTGCGCGTCGCCCAGCGGTGATATGTTAAATAATAGCTTCCGCCGAACTCAATTGCCAGATCAATGAGGCGGCGAAAGTCTTGCCGGGCTTGCTCGATTCCAAGTCGAGTGTGCGCAACATGCAGGTTAAAGACGATGCACGCGTAAGACTTTTTAGCCCACGCGAGAAGGCTCTCTTCGTCTTTTTCAATTAAACGAATTGTCCCGTAAATCAATTCGACTTGGTATTGGCGAAAATCCGTGCGCGCTTTTTCCAGAAATGCCGTCAAAGATTCTCGCGGCACGTAAATTTCCGTAATCATTTCGCTGGCGCTGCTCGTCGCTTTCATTCGCTCGTCTAATTCGCGGTGATAAGCATCAATGTACGTGCTCAATTGGTGTGTGTCAGACCAGTAAGTTTGATTGTTGGTTGACAAGTAATGCGCGGCATAGAGTTCAAACGCCTGTTTGCGATTCGTGTGCGCGAGGTAAAGCAACTCTTTCCAATCGTCCGGCGAAAGCTCAAGCTGTTTTGCCGTCACGTGTGAGTCGTCCGTCACAGGGACATAGCACGAAAAGACTCCGCGCCGCAAAAAGTCTTCGGAGTTCGCATCCGTCATAAATTGAAAATCGCCGTAGAGAAACCCTGCGTTGGTGCGCGCTTGAAAAGCCGCCGCCAGATTATCCGAAGAAATAATCTCGACGACACGCCGCAGCTTTCGGCGCGGGGCAAGGCGCAACTGAACGCTTGCGACGATGCCGAACAAGCCGTAGCCGCCGATTGCCAATTGAAACAGTTCGGTGTTCTTCGTGCGGCTACATGTGCGCGCCGTTCCTTCTGCATCAATGAGCACGAACGACTCGACATCGTTGATGAAGGGTTTGAGTTGCAAGCCTCTGCCATGAATGTTTGCAGCGAGCGCGCCACCAATGCTCAAACGATCCGCGCCCGTTTGCTTTTGAATAATACCCACTTGCGATTCGCTATTCCTTTGCGCGCCCGTCATGTAACCGATGAGCGCAGGCCACTGTATGCCCGCTTCGACTTCGATTAAGCATTGCGCCGGATCAAAGCTCAACACACGATTCATCGCACTCATGTCTAGCAGCAAGGCGTTTGTTGCGAACTGCTGAGTGCCCATCGCGTGCCGTCCGCCCGCGACGCAAATGGATTGCCGTTGCGCGGCGGCACTCTTAATCGCTACTGAAAGTTCGCACACTGAGCGTGGCTGGACGATGCTACCGACACGCGTGCAGTTCAATTGGGAATGCACGTCATTGACAATCAATATGTTGTTTCTTCCGATTGCTCTTCGTACTTGATAATTATTTGCAGTGGAAATGATTGCTTTGCGCGCAGGCGTTTGTTCTTTAATATAAACGCGGTTAGCTGACATATATTTTGTTCTCTTAAGCTCGTTCTGCGAGGCAAATGTGCTCGCCGTCTGCCAGCCGTAAGTGCGACAGGTTTTCCGGCGCAAGATATTTGTGTCGGAAAGTTTCACAGGTGGCGATCTCGCGTGCGTTGAAACTGAAAGCCGCTAGGAATTGCGGCAAGTAATTTAAGCCGATGCTCCATTTGAAATCTTCGCCGCGCAGACGTAGCCACGCTTCAACTGCGCGGCTGGAATTGCGAAAGCGTATGCGCTCAGGGTCGTCATCGTTATCCATAAAAGAGAAGGCGAATTTGCTGCGAGCGCTGCTGTAATCGCGGATAAAGGAAAATAGTTCGATAACATCACTGCGCTCCAGATACATCAGTAATCCTTCGGCGATGAACAAAGCGTCTTCGCGCGGTTCGTAAGACTTATGCGAGAGCAATTGTTGGGAAAGCGACTGTTCGGCGAGATCAATTGAAAGAAAACTGAGATTACTGTCGGGCGTGTGGCACGTTTCCAACATACGCAGCTTCGCTTGCTGCGTCGCGGGGTGATCCGCCTCGATGAAGCGCACTGCGGGAAACTCTTTGTGCAAACGTAAGGCGAGCGTATCAAATCCTGCGCCGAGCACGATTATCTGGCGTATGCCGCAACTAATGGCGGCGCGCGTTTGTTCTTCGATAAAACGTTTGCGAAGCGCATAGTGAAGTTGTATGCCCGGAAGCAACAGGCGCTCAGCCAATTCAACGAGCGCGCGCACTGTGCTTGAGTTTTGCAGCGCAGCGTTGACTCGCTTGCCGGTTACCGAATGCGCTTCGACGAACAATGCGCAAAGTTCGGCAGACTGTGCGGGCACAAAGCGTTTACGCAAAGCATTCTGCGACGTGAAAATTGTGCTTCTCGCGATAAGGCGTGCGGTCGCGCTGGCTCGATCTGCTTTCATAAATTTCTTCCTCATCAACGCGCATCGAAGCATACGGCGGGGCGGCACGCGTCGCCATCGTCCTTGTGACACTTTACGAAGTGTCACGCCGCAGCGTGGAGTGAAAGAATATGAAAGGTTTGTTCGCCGGATTGAGCGAATGATACGGCGATGACAAAGAGTTGAAGCGTTCTGCTTTGATCGCCTCTGAGTGGCACGTTCTTATTGCAAATCCAGAATCTTTGACTTATGCTGCCCGCCATTCACAGGGCGCTTTCCTTATTCGTCGTTATAAGCAATGGTGTATGTGTGAAATACTCCGGTCAGGCGTTGCTTCAAATTTCATAGCTGCAAGAAAAATTCGTCGAATCACTTTATGGCAATCGCCGGAACAGAATGGCTAATAGACGCAAGCGGATGTCGCGCAGATGCGTTGCGAGATGTGCGTTTGCTCGGCGAAGTGTTTGAACGCATCATCGCAGAGTTGGATTTGCGTGTGATTGGAAATCCAGTGTGGCATGAATTTTCGTGGCCGTGCGGCGTGACGGGGATCGCGCTGCTGACCGAATCGCATCTCGCCTGTCACACTTACCCGGAACACGAACTCGCAACGTTTAATCTGTATTGCTGTCGAGCGCGTTGCGCATGGCCGTGGGATGAAAGATTAAAGGAGACGCTCGGCGCGACGAGTGTGAACGTGCGTGTTGTTGAACGCGGCGCGGGCGTGCCGCAGGCCATCACATTGCCGGAACAATTTGCGCTGCGAAATGCCGGAGGCAAGCGGCGCGTATGAGTGTGCTAGAGGCGAACTGTCCTTCGTGCGGCGCGCCCGTCATATTCAAGCGCGGTTCGTCCGTAGTTGTCGTCTGCGAATATTGCCGTTCGGTAGTAGCACGGACGGATCGCGCACTTGAAGATTTGGGCAAAGTTGCGGAAGTTGCGGAAACCGACTCGCCGCTCGATGTGGGCCTCAAGGGAGTTTACAAAGGCGTCGCTTTTGAACTAACGGGACGCGCGCAACTCGGTCATCAAGCGGGCGGCGTGTGGGACGAATGGTACGCGGCGTTTGCGGACGAACGTTGGGGCTGGCTCGCCGAAGCGCAGGGGCGTTTCTATCTCACATTTCAACAACAACACGTCAACCGAAATTCACTTCCGCCGTTTGAAAAACTGGAACTCGGCGAGCCTGTCGAAGCGATTTCCGATTCGTTGCCAATTGTCGTTGCCGAAAAAGGAACGGCGCGTGCGCTTGGCGCGAAGGGCGAGATACCTTATAAGCTCCTGCCGGATGAAACGTATGCGTATGCGGATTTGTCTGGACAGGACAAGCAGTTTGCGACGCTTGATTACAGCGAAACGCCGCCGCTCGTTTTCGTCGGGCGTGAAATCTCTCTGACGGAACTGGGCATCAGCGCAGGCGTACACGCGCCACAGCATGATGCGCATAAAACTGTCGCCGCGCAGTTATCATGTCCGCGTTGCGGCGGAACATTGGAGCTTCATGCGCCGGACAAAGCGGAGCGCGTGACATGTCCGAATTGCAGTTCGCTGCTTGATGTCAACGAAGGCAATCTGAAATTTTTTAAAGCGCTTGAGCCGGGAAAATTCGCCGCGCAGATTCCACTCGGCGCGATATCGAAGGCGGGCAGTTTCAGCACTGAGCCTTTGACTGTGATCGGCTTTATGGCGCGCAGCGTCGAGATTGAAGGCACAAAATATTTCTGGGAAGAGTATCTGCTTTATCAAGCGGCGATTGGTTTTCGCTGGCTGGTGCAGAGCGATCATCATTGGAACTTTGTCGAGAGCGTGCCGGTTGGTGAAGTAACGGAGACGAATCGTCGCGTGCAGTTTCGTGGCGAGTCTTACAAGTTGTTTCAGGATGCGACGGCGAATGTTGAATACGTCGCGGGAGAGTTTTACTGGAAGGTGACGACGAACGAGCGTGTGCAGGCGAGAGATTACGTTCGTCCGCCACTCATGTTGTCGAAAGAAACAACAAGCTTCTCTGCGTCGGGAGCAGTGCCGCACGCTACGATGTCGGCGGGTGAAATAAATTGGTCGCTCGGCACGTATGTTCCTGTGAAGAAGATTGAGCGCGCGTTTAGCATCAATAACCTGCCGCGTCCGCAGAGCATCGCGCCCAATCAATTGTTTCCATACAAGGGCGTCTATAAATACTGTGTGCCGTTAATCGCGTTGCTGTGCGTCGTCGCGCTGGCGAGTTACACAAAGGGCATATCGCACAAGGTCTTTGAGCAAAGCTATCAATTGCCACCATTACAAAACACGGAGGCGACGCAGACGATTTTTAGCCAGCCGTTCGATCTCGCCGGACAAAGTAACATCAGCGTCAGCGCGAACGCGGCAATTGATAATTCTTGGCTATATGTCGAGGGCGATTTGATTAACGAGGAAACGGGCATCGTGCAGCAGTTTTCGTTGCCGATAGAGTATTACCACGGCGTTGAAGACGGTGAATCGTGGAGCGAAGGTGATCGCAATATGCGCACAGTATTGTCTGCGCTTCCCGCCGGGAAATACACCATGAGGCTCGAAGCGCAATGGGAAAAATGGCAGCAGCCTGCGCCTTTGAGCGTGCGTGTTGAGCAGAACGTCTCGCACTGGATTAACTTTTTGCTCGCACTGATAGGATTGTCAATCGTTCCTGTAATCGTCTTGATCTATCAAATCATGTTCGAGAAGCGGCGCTGGGAAGACAGTTCGATTCAATCGGCAAATGAAAACTACGATGCAACGGCTGGCAGCGATGATTGATTGAGCACTTCTTTCGGAGAGAGAATATTTAATGTTGTCGAAATTATATTTGGTGTTGGGATTCGCCGTCGTCGCGCTGTACGGCGCGGCGGCGTTCAACGGTTGGGAAGTTGGCGGAAGTCTTCACCGGCAGACGTTACCGGCGGATGTGCGTCAATCACCGGGCGGATATCGCTCGTTTCATTTCTGGCATTCCGGTTTTCATGGAGGAAAATAATGCGCGCTGAAATATTCACCGCAGCACTAGCAGTAACCTTTGCGCCGGGCAGTTCGGTTTTCACAGGCTTTGTTGTGCCGATGGATCAACTCGCCAACTTAGTGCTTGAGACGCTCGTCTTCGCCGTCATCGGGATCATATTGTTTGCGCTCGCCTTCTGGTTAATCGTCAAGGTCTCGCCCTTTTCGACGCGCAAAGAAATCGAAGACGATCAAAACGTGGCGCTCGCCATCGTCATCGGTTCGGTCATCCTCGGCATCGCTTTGATCGTCGCCGCCGCCGTTCATGGATAAGAGAACGCGCCCGCCACTGTTGTTCCTTAACGTGCTGATAATCGCTACGTGCGGGCTGATTTATGAATTGCTCGCGGGCACGCTTGCGAGTTATGTGCTCGGCGATTCGGTGACGCAGTTTTCGCTTATCATCGGCATCTATCTTTTTGCGCTCGGCGCGGGTGCGTGGCTCTCCGGTTTCATTGAACAGGAACTCGCCAGAAAGTTCGTCGAAGTAGAATTAGGCGTCGCGGTGCTCGGTGGAGCATCCGCGCCGCTGCTGTTTTTAAGCTTCGCGCACCTCAGTTATTTTCATCTCGCGCTGTACGCAATCGTCTTCGGCATCGGCGTGCTCGTCGGCCTTGAACTGCCGCTTTTAATGCGTATCCTCAAAGACAATCTGGACTTCAAAGAATTAGTGTCGCGTGTGCTCGCTTTCGATTATATCGGGGCGCTCGTCGCTTCCCTTCTATTTCCAATTTTCCTCGTGCCGAAGTTAGGGCTAGTGCGCACGTCGCTGGTGTTCGGCGTGTTGAATGCGTGCGTCGGATTGTGGGGCACTTGGTTGCTGCGGCCTTTGATTAAAGAAAGCGTCACAGGCTTGCGTGTGCGTGCTGTCATCGTGATCGCGCTGCTTGTCGTCGGCATCATCAAAGCTGACAAACTAACCACGCTCGCGGAAGACGGCCTCTTTGCGGATGATGTTGTGTACGCGCACACGAGCACCTATCAACGCATCGTGATGACGCGCGGACGCGCAGGATTCCAACTCTTCCTTAACGGCAATCTGCAATTCAGCTCGACCGACGAATATCGCTATCACGAAGCATTAGTGCATCCGGCGATGATGCTTGCCAAGCAGTCGCCGCGCCGCGTGCTTGTGCTCGGTGGTGGCGACGGCCTTGCCTTGCGCGAAATACTAAAGTATCCGTCAATCGAATCAGTCACGCTCGTTGACCTAGACCCGGACATGACGAATCTCTCGCGCCGCTTTCCGCCGCTCGCGGAACTCAATAAGCATTCGTTCGATGACGGGCGCGTGCATGTCGTTAACGAAGACGCGATGATCTGGCTTGAGAAGCAAACAGAATTGTTTGATGCAGCGATTGTTGATTTCCCAGACCCTAATTCTTTCGCGCTCGGCAAACTCTACACGACGCGGTTTTATCGTTTGCTGAAAGAGCGGCTTCAGCCAGAGGCGCCCGTCGCTGTGCAATCCACTTCGCCGCTTTTCGCGCGCGCTTCCTTCTGGTGCATCGTGCGGACAATCGAAGCGGCGGGCTTTAACGTTAAGCCTTACTACACAGCCGTGCCTTCGTTTGGTGTCTGGGGCTTCGCGCTCGCCAGAACTTCGCTGTTCGATACGCCCGCGCACGCGCCGAAGTTAAATGATTTGCGCTTTCTCGACGATACGGCGATGAGCGCGATGTTTGCTTTGTCGGCAGACCTCGCACCTGTGCCGGTGGAGATTAATCGTCTGGATAATCAAGCGCTTGTTCGTTACTACGAATCGGAATGGCGGCGCTATGAATAATGAATAATGAATGATGAGTAATGAACAATGAATAGTTGGACGCGACGCGAAGTGCTGGCGGCTTTCTTAGGTGTGCCTGCGGCGATGGCGGCGTGTCGCTCAAGCGAAGCGCCGCGAATGCCTGCGGGCGAAATCGTCGGCGCGTCAGACGTGATCGGCCACAAATTGCGTGATGGATTGCGCGTTGTTCCGGCACAGGACGCGTGGCAGCGCGTCGGTGTAGTAATCGTCGGCGGCGGCATCGCAGGACTCGCCGCAGCGCGCCACTTGCTCAAAGCAGGCTTCAATGATTTTGTCCTGCTGGAACTTGAGAAAGAGCACGGCGGCACATCGCGTAGCGGCACATCACAACTCGTTTCATATCCATGGGGCGCTCATTACCTGCCCGCGCCGATGAAGGAGAATCAAGAGCTTGTTTCATTGCTCGACGAAATGAACGTGCTGGAGGGAAGGGATGAAGCGGGCGAACCCATCGTTGCGGAACAATATTTATGTCGTGACCCGGAGGAGAGAGTTTTTTTCAAAGGGCGCTGGTACGAAGGGCTTTACTTGAATGCGGGCGCGAGCGCGGAGGATTTGCGGCAGCTCAAAGAATTTCACGCGGAGATTGATCGTTGGGTCGAGTGGCGCGATGGGCGTGGACGACGCGCGTTTGCGATTCCTGTGGCGCAGAGTTCGATTGATGCGTCGGCTGTGGCGCTTGATCGCATGTCGATGGCTGAATGGTTGAATGCGCGCGGTTTCACTTCGCCCAGATTGCGCTGGTGGGTTGAATATGCGTGCCGCGATGATTACGGAGCGACACTCCAGACGACGAGCGCGTGGGCGGGACTCTTTTATTTTGCGTCACGTATAACGAAGGCCGGAAGCGATGCGCGCCCGCTCATCACTTGGCCGGAAGGCAACGGACATCTGGCTTCGTATCTGTACGGCACAGCGCGCGATCACGTTCGGCTCGGCCTTGCCGCCGCAGAGATTGTTCCGGTTGATAGGGAAGGAAAGCGCGGCGTTGACGTGACGGCCGTTGACCACGAAGGGCAAACGGCCGTCGGCTTTCACGCGGATCAAGTCGTCTTTGCCGCGCCGCATTTTCTCGCGCCTTATATTGTGCGCGGTTACAGAGAAAGCGCCGGAGACATCGCGGCAGAATTTCAGTATGGCGCGTGGATGGTAGCGAATCTGTTTCTGAAAGACAGGCCACACGAGAGCGTTGGCTTTCCGCTCGCGTGGGACAATGTGCTTTACGAAAGTCCTTCGCTCGGCTACGTTGTCGCAACGCACCAGCGCGGGCTTGATAGGGGAGCGACAATTTTCACTTATTACTATCCTTTGTGTGATGCAGATGCACGCGCAGGGAGAATTAAACTCTTCGAGATGGATTGGCAACAGTGCGCCGACGTTGTGTTAACAGACCTTGAACGCGCGCATCCAGACATACGCGTCCTCGTTGAACGTCTGGACGTGATGCGCTGGGGACACGCGATGATTCGCCCGCAACCCGGTTTTATGTGGGGCGACGCAAGGGCGAGAGCCGCACAATCTTTTCGCGGCGTTCATTTCGCGCACACAGATTTAAGCGGCGTCGCGCTTTTCGAGGAAGCGTTTTATCAAGGCACGCGTGCGGCGAAAGAAGTGCTCGCGTCCGTTTCTAAAAATTATTTGCAAGGTTATATACGGGCACAAAGTTCAGTATGATCGCGTCGTGGTCTGACAGCGCGCCCGTTGCGTCGCGTAAGTGGCCGACGACGGCGGGGCGTGTGTTGTGTGCGACGTGTATGTTTTTTCCGGCGAACCAATCGAGCTTGAGCGAGCAGCGGCCTTCGTTTTTAGAGAGCGCCCAGCGTATGAACCAGAAACACCACTGCGGTATCCAATCAGCCATGTTGACGTTGACCGCGAGATCATCCACACAGTAATGCAGCGTGCCCGCGCCGAGTTCGTTCAAAGTCCGATAATCATAGCCGCGCTTTTCAAGTTCCCGGAACAGTCCGCGCTCGAACCAGCGTTCAGGGTATGGATAATGATTGTTGATAACGTGACGCACGCCCATTGCGACGCGACGCGCATAGCCCGCAATCGAGTAAGCGGCGCGTCGTGAGTTATACGTCGAAGTGTTCCAATCGCCGCCAATGATGACAGGAAGTTGCGGGCGCAAATTTTCGAGATGGTCGAGCACAAGCTGCATCTGGCGTTGGCGATGGCGCTGCGTCGAATGCGCGTCGAGGTGTAAGCTCACAGCCCGTATTGAACCGAGCGGATGCTCGATGATCGCTGCCACCGCACGCTGACATCCCAAACGTTTTTCTTTGCCGCGCATCTTGTCTTTGCCGTTCGGAAGTGGAATTGAATGCGCTTCATACAAAGGGTAACGGGAGAAAAGCGCGTTGCCGTGAAGCGATTGCTCGTTATCGCCCGCTACTTCCGATTCCAAACCGCTGCCTTTATTGAGCGCGAGGTAACACGGCGCAAAAACATAATTGAGCTTTAACGCTTCGGCGATTTCTCTGGCGATGAAACGATTGCCCGTGCGCGCCATGCCATAATCTAATTCCGTTAGCATCAGCACATCGCTTTTACGCAAAGCCGTGTGCTCACGAAGCGCACTGATGATACCTTCGAGCCGCAGCCCGCGCTCGATATTCCACGCCGTCGCTTTGATTGATGCGGATTGCTGTGCGCCCACATCAGGTGCGTTCAATGCAAAGTTTTCCTGCACGATGCCCGACATCAAGTCTTCGATCTCCGCGCGCAAACGCGCGTAAATTTCAGATGCCTGCAAATCTTTCGTGGAATCGAATCGAGCGAGTTCCGGGAGAAAGCTTTTCAGTTTGTGATCGAGCGCGTGCGCGGCTTCGTTTAGCGGTTGATTAGACAAGAAATATAAAAGCAAAAGGGCAGCGTCACTGCCGCCCTTTGAATTGGTAATGCACCCGGAAAGACTTGAACTTTCGACCTTTTGATTCGAAGTCTTAACTAGGCGTTTTAATAAGTTTACCTTCGTCAATCTAAGTCAAGTATAATAGAACGTTAGGATAATTCTTGTCTATGCCTGTTCGGACGTGTTTAGACGCGTTCGGCTAGGCTGGCACACTGTAGGCACACACGCCGAGGATATTGCAATGAGCGGAAACGCGGAACAAAGACTACATCATCGTTGCGAAATCATATTCTCAAGCTCGCCTGTTGAGAATGGCATAATCAATTACAACGTCAGTGTGAACGGTGTGGATGTTTACGGTGCTCTGGGCATAGGCACTGATGAAATTGATCCATCTGAACTCGCTAAACAAATGTGGACTTTCGATAGCGCTTTATATGCTGCCATTCGTAAGGCTGCCGCTGAAGCTTTCCGAAGTGCCGCACTTGATACGTCAGACGATTTTCTTCCGAATAAAGGGAGATTTCGTGGCGAGCTAAAGGTAACGCTTCCGGGCGAAGAGGGTCGCCCGAAAAAAGGGCACGAAAGCAGCGCGGCGAAGATAAAACGCGAACGCGAAAAAGCCAAAGAACGAAAAAAAGCTATAAAGGCGATCCGCTGTCTTTATAGTGAAGGCGTGCGCCCAAACAATAAAGCTGCGCTTGCACGTCAAATGAATTTGGGGAGTGAAAGCACTCGGACACAGAGCTTAAGCGATTGGTTACGGGTCTATGGTCTTGATTTACAAGAGTTGATTCGGGAAGCATTAGGCAGTTGATGTAAAAACTAAGTCTAGTTTTCTCGTAGTTTTTCCGTTTTACACTAATCGCCGTTCGTTAATTCAGACGAACGGCGATTTACTTTTTAGAAAGGTACTGAGATGAGCGCAACAACAACCATGACCGAAGCGGAGTTTTGCCGGGAAGCTAACATTAGCCGTACTTTCGCGTGGCAATTGCGAAGCCAAGGCAAGCTGCCGCATGTGCGGATCGGCAGCAAAATTCTTTACACACAATCGCATCTTCAGCGGTTCATCGCGGCGCATGAGCAACCGACAAACGAAGAAAGGGAACGCGATGCAGCTTAAAAACTTCACGCCCGCCGACGTGGTGACACACGCGACGGGCGTTCTCGAATCGAAACCTTTTCGCTTGGGCAGCATTGACGGTTTCTTTTTGTATCCTAAGCGCAGCATCGTTTTTAGTCAATTGTTCGAGCCGTGCCTATCGTGCGGGCGTCGCTTGCGCTTGACTGCCGGGACGATCACGGTGCGCGGGCGATGCGGTCATATTGGCGTGTGCCGCGTTTGCCGCGGCTGCGTGCAAACGCGAGGGCTGATCGGATGAACGCGCATGACCTCGAATCACTCGCGCGCTCCTACATCACGCCAGAGTTAGCAGAGCAAGCGCGGATTTACAGAGTCACGTCGAAAGAAGGCGCGCAGCTTGTCCGGCGCAATGGACACGGGCAATATGCCGGGCTTGTCTTTCCTTATATCTGGCCGGGCGAAACAAGCGTGCGCGAGAACCGCTTGCGCCGCGATCATCCAGACCTTGAAGTGCAACCGGACGGCACACACAAAGAAAAGGCCAAGTATCTATCGCCGCCGGGACGCGGTTCGATGCTCTACTTTGTGCCGCAGACTTCGTCGGAATTATTGACAGACGCCAGCTTGCCCGTCGTTATCACGGAAGGCGAAAAGAAAACGCTTGCGCTTCATCGGTTGGCTTTTCAGGCGATGGATAACCCGCCGCTTTTCCTGCCAATAGGTTTAGCGGGCGTCTGGAATTGGCGCGGGACAGTCGGCAAAACTCACGACGAGAAAGGCGCACGGCGCGACGTTAAAGGCGTTATTCCAGACTTTGACCGCATCATTTGGCAAGGGCGCACTGTGCATATTATTTATGACGCGAACGTTGCTACAAATGACAGCGTGCGCGCAGCACGGCGCGGACTTGCAAAGGAATTGACGAGACGCGGCGCAGAAGTGCGCTTCGTAAACTTGCCAGACTTGCCCGGCGTTAATGGCGTTGATGATCTTCTGGAACTCAAGGGCGCGGATTTTGTTTTGTCTTTGATCGAGACCGCGCCACGCGCCGAAGATGTAGAGAAGCCGCCGCGCAAGTCACAGTCAACGGTTTTAGTCGAACTTGGCAAGGAAATCGAACTATTCCACACGCCCGACGGCGAGCCATGTGCTTCAGTAGAAATTGGCGCGCATCGTGAGACTTGGCCGTTGAACAAACGCGGCTTTCGTGATTGGCTGATGCGCCGCTTTTACGAAGCGACGGGCGCAACGCCGTCCGCACAAGCCTTGCAAGATGCACTTGGCGTGTTGTCTGGACAAGCGCGCTTTGGCAGCGCAGAACATGAGTTACATACGCGCGTAGCATTGCATGGCGAGGCGATTTATTTAGACCTTTGCGATACGGATTGGCGAGCGGTTCGCATCACGCTTGACGGATGGAATGTCGTGCCGCACTGCGATGTAAAGTTTCGCCGCACAAAAGGAATGCTCGCCTTGCCGGAGCCTGTGCGAGGCGGAAGCGTTGAAACCTTGCGCGCTTTCGTGAATGTCTCCGATGAAGATTGGCCTCTTATCGTGACGTGGCTTGTCGCTGCCTTTAGACCGGGCAAGCCTTTCCCTGTACTCGCGTTGCATGGTGAGCAAGGCAGCGCTAAATCTACGACGGCGCGCGTGCTGCGCTCGTTTGTTGATCCGAACAAAGCCGCCTTGCGGAGCGAGCCGCGCAACGAACAGGATTTAATGATTGCCGCAACGAACGGCTGGCTCGTCGCTTTGGATAATCTCTCTCGCGTTCCGGCATGGCTTTCCGATGCCTTATGCCGTCTGGCAACGGGCGGCGGTTTCGCCACGCGCGAACTCTACGCCAACGATGAAGAAACGCTTTTCGATGCGATGCGCCCGGTGCTTCTGAACGGCATCGAAGAACTTGCGACGCGCAGCGATCTGTTAGACCGCGCGCTTGTCTTGAATCTTCCGACCATTCCGGCACATAAGCGAAGAACAGAAGCCGAACATTGGCGCGAGTTTGAAGCGGCGCGCCCGGCCATCTTCGGCGCGCTGATGGATGCTGTCTGCGGAGCGTTGCGCGAGCAAACGAGCGTGCGGCTTCCATGCTTGCCGCGCATGGCGGACTTCGCTTTGTTTGCGACGGCTGCCGAGAAGCCTTTGGGACTGAATCCGGGCGCGTTCATGGCAGCTTATACGGGCAACCGTGAAGCAGCGAACGACCTTGCTTTAGAAGCATCGCCCGTCGGTGCTGCGATCATTGCTTTCGTGGAAAGCAGAGGCTTCTGGAGCGGCACGTCAACCGAACTATTGAAAGCCTTAAATGAAAGCGCGGGCGATGATGTGCAGCGTCAACAGGGATGGGCGAAGGGCGCAAAGGCGCTGGGCGGCGTGTTGAAACGTCTTGCGCCAAATTTACGCGAGCGTGGCATAGAGTACACAATCGAACGTGCGCCTAACAAAAAGCGCACGCGCATCATCACTTTAGAACAGAGAAGTAATTTTGCGTCCGACTTGTCCGAAACGTCCGAAAGCAGAGATTCGCTCGAAAATCGGGGCTTTGCATCGGACGCAAGCGAAAGTGCGGACAAGTCGGCGGACGTTTCGGACAAGTCGGCGGACGCAAATGCTTTCGAGGAATTGCGAGAAAACGCCAGCGATAATGGTATTTCGGACAAGTCGGACGTTTCGGACGCAAAAGAACAAAGTCTTTCTGACGAAGCCTTAGAACGTGCCGCAATTATGGAAGAGGGCAGCGGCCTCGCGCCGGAAGAGACCGAAGTAGCCTTTGCAGAGTGTGCGGACTACTTTGCAGAAGCGGCGCAAGAAGTAGAGGCTGAACAGTCGGCGCAGATGAAAGCGGGCGAAGCTTTTGAGTACGCGCCCGGCAAATACTTTTAACAGCGAAAGGAGAAATCATGGCTGACGATAAAAGATTAGCAATCAAGCTGAATAGCATTATCACGAACGATCCGTGCGCGATTTGCGACGCGCACACAGACCCAACCGGCGTTGATTTATTTCTCGCCGCCGGTTGAATCTCTGCCGTCGAATTTGAAGGACATGCGCTAATAGCACGACGGGACTTTCACGGTTCAGAATATGTCGTTGACAGATAGAAGGAGTTAAGGATGCGAGAACAAATAAAGGAACGAATACGAAAAGCGGTTCTGTTTGGGACGGAGATTACACGCGAATTGATAATTGCTTGCGCGTGTTTGTGGGAAGCAGGCTTTTGGGCGGGTATTTCCGGCGGTAGAATCTCATCGCCCAACGCTTATTTCGGCGGCGGGCTTAACCATTGTGATCCGACGGGCGGAATTGCCACTGATGTCATCGGTGGCGACATTAGCTTTTCGCATTTCGGGCTACCGCAATTTCTCTTGTCAGTCGCCGGAGCGATAGGGATTTATCTACTTACGAAGGTCATTATTGCGATGGCGGCGGAGAAGCTAGGGCAGCTTATAAAACGCCTCCCTGTAGGCCGCAAGATATGGTGAGCGCTTACCATTTTGAAAAAGTGTCACCGATGGAAACAAACCACGCTTTACGCGGCAAAGCAGGAATACAACATCTTGCGCTTCGATGCTTGAAAATAAGAGGCCGCATAGAAAGGGAAAATTGAAATGAGCACCAACGAAACACCTTTAGAACTCCAGAACCGCTTGCGAGCGCAGCAAGATCATGTGCGCAGCCAACAGGACGCCCATGCGCAAGCCGAACAGGAAAGGCTTAACCGGCAGTCAACTTATGTTGCGCCACTTGACCTGGCGGACATGGACCCCGTCGAACTCGAAAGCCACCGCGCAGGGCTTCGCAAAGATGAAGCGACGCGGGAGGCTACGCACGCCGAAGCCGCCCTGCGTGATCGCATCCGGCGCGCCTTTGTCTCAAGCGGCGGGAAAGAAGAAGAGTTTGAAGCGGAGTATCCCGGACTTCGGAAAAGGTATGTGAGCGCAGAGACCTTGAACGCGCTACAGGGAACTACAGAGAGCAGAGCCGACGCGCCCGGCTCTGTGAGACGGTAGCCGATGCCGAAACCTACCACTCAAAAGCAAACGGCCAACAAACGGTCAAACGGCACATTCGCGCCCGGTAACAGACTTGGAAACAGGTTCAAGCCGGGCGCGTCCGGCAATCCCAACGGCAGGCCAAAGCTAACACTATTGAGCGAGGCAATCCGCGCGCAGTTGGCTGTAACAGCGCCGGACGCCGACGAAAAGACGTATGCCGAAGTAATCGCCGAAAAGCTATGCACGGAAGCGGCCAGCGGCAACGTGGGCGCCGCGCGTGAGATTGCAGACCGCACGGAAGGGAAGCCAAAACAAGCGATTGATGTTGATTTATCAATCTTCGATTGGCGCGAATTAGCACGCGCGCACGGGCTAAATGAAATAGATGTTATCCGAGAAGCACAAAGGCTCATCACGGAATCCGCTTCTGATTCAGGCGGCGCGCCGACTGATTGAGCGCCTCAAGGTAGAAGAGGCACGCGATCCCGTCATGCTTGCCGAGCGCGCCGGTATAAAGCCGGACGCATGGCAGCAAGACATACTGCGAAGCCGTGCGCGCCAAACGATCATGTTAGTGACACGGCAGGGCGGCAAAAGCACCGTTTCATCTATCCGCGCGCTTCACAAAGCAGAGTATGAACCGGGTTCGCTTGTGCTCTTGCTCGCGCCGTCTTATCGCCAGAGCAAGGAATTATTCCGCAAGGTTAAGGATGCTTACGCGGCGATCCCTAATCCAAGCCCGCTCTCATCTGAATCCGCGCTTGAAATGGAATTTGAAAACACTTCGCGCATCGTCGCGCTGCCCGGCAAAGAGGAAACCATACGCGGCTTTTCAGGCGTCGCGCTTCTTATAGTTGACGAGGCCGCGCGCGTGCCCGACGCGCTTTATCAGAGCGTGCGTCCGATGCTGGCCGTTTCCGGCGGGCAGATCATCTTGCTGTCAACACCGTTCGGCAAGCGTGGTTTCTTCCATCAGGAATGGACGGAAGGCGGCGCGGCGTGGCATCGCACGAAAGTAACGGCTTTTGATTGCCCGCGCATCTCCAGCGAGTGGTTAGAGCAAGAGCGCGCGGCCATTGGCGATTGGTGGTTCAATCAAGAATATCTTTGTGAGTTTGTGGAGACGACGGACCAAGTGTTCGTTTATGAGGACATTCAGCGCGCGCTTGACGAGGATGTAAAACCGCTTTTCGGAGCGACACAGTTATGAGTAACAAATTCTATTTCGGTCTCGATCTAGGGCAAGCCGCAGACTTCTCCGCGCTCGCTATTTTAGAACGTCAGATTCTCACCACGGAGCCGGTATTTCATTGCCGACATCTTCAGCGATGGCCGCTGCGCACGCCTTATCCGACAATAGTTACTGACACGGTTCGGACAGTGAACAGCCCGCAGGTGCAAAAAGGTTTAACGAAGCCGATGCTAGCGATAGACGCAACGGGCGTCGGCGCACCCGTCGTTGACTTGTTTAAGCGTGAGCGCATGAAAGCTGAATTGAAGCCGATACAGATCACAGGCGGCGATAGCGTGACACGCGAAAACGGAGTGACGCGCGTCCCAAAGCGCGACCTTGTGAGCACGGCGCAAGTGTTCCTCCAAAGCGGGCGGTTAAAGATCGCCGCGTCGTTGCCGGAGGCCGGAACACTTACGCGCGAGTTGCAGAGCTTTCAGGTAAAGATTACAGACGCCGCACACGACACTTACGGGGCATGGCGGGAAGGCGCGCACGACGATCTAGTGCTGGCCGTGACGCTGGCTCTGTGGGTGGCCGTGAACACGTCCAACGCGCCAACGCGACAGAGTAATTACTTGCGAGATTAAGTTACTCGCCCGCATCCGGTTCATACTTCAATAAATCGTTCGGCTTACATTTGAGCGCGGCGCAAAGTGTATCTAGCGTTTTTATACCTATCTTTTCCAGATCATTGCTCCACCACTTAGAAGCCATTGATGGCTGCGCGCCGGTAGCCTTCTGCAACTGATAGGCGTTTGTTATCCCGCGTTTTTCGGCTTGCTCTCGAATTGCTACAGTAATCATGGATTTAATTCTATCATAGTTAGCAGTATTACGAACAAAGATATTTTCTCTAAAGACTTACCTTTAACAATAATACTTCTTGACAGAATACTACGTCTAGGAGTAATATATACCTCGTCGGCAACATCAAACAAAACGGAGATAACGAAATGTTCATTCTGAAATCACAAGAGACAATCGCCAAAGCAATCGAGCGAGCACGCACCATCAAACCGCATGTCCGCGCCGTCCGCTTCGGACGCTACGAAGTATCGGGAAGCACGGGCGGCTTCTATACGGTCATGTGTTATCGCAATCGCGGGCAAAAGGTAATTGATTGCACATGCAAGGCCGGGCAAGCGGGTCGCCCGTGTTTTCACGGAGCTGCCGCCGTCGGGCTTCATTCGTACATGGCGACAACACCACTCGCACACTAAAACGAAAGGCTTAGGCGATGCTGCAAACATCCCTAAGCCTCTCCAACTTTCAACCTTCCAGAAAACGAAAGGCATCAGTTATGCAAAAGAAAGATACCACAGCACAAAAGGCGGGCGCGCCGCGAAAGGCGAAGACTATTCGGCAACGCGCTGAAGCGATCATCGCCAACAAGCGCCGCTATGATTCAGACACGCGCGAAGCCATCTTTTACGCGCTTGCGAAGAAGCACGCTGACCTTGCAGAGTATGTGAAGCGTGCCGAACGCGGCGAGACAATCCTTGATATTACCGCGCCGCCCGCTTCGGAGTTTTTAACAGTTGCGCGTGAAGCAAACATCGCGCGGCGCGGCTTTCCGCTTGACTACGAACGCGAGGCGGCGCAGATAGCTTCCTATCTTGAAAGCGAAGAGACGCCGCAGGCCGTCAGAGACTTGATCGAGTATTATGTGATGGAGTTGGGCAGCTCGACGAATGTCGGCGTGTGGACGCCCGCCGTGTTGCGTGCTGCCTATCCGATCATGCGGTATCGTGACGGCGCGTCCGACGGCGCGCGTGTGCTTCTCGGCATCGCCATTGACGCCATTACAAGCGAAGATGAGCGCGAAACGTTGCGCGCAATATGGCACGCGACGCGCGAGAAGTTAGACACACAGGCCGCGCAGAAGGGCGGTGCGCGCTAATGGCCGGACAGATTATTAAACGCAACGATAAGACGTGGATTGTCCGCATCTTCATGGGACGCGATGAGAAAGGGAAGCGGCGTTACGTCAACAAAACCATTCACGGCACAAAGAAAGACGCGAACACCTATTTGAGCCTCACGCTGGCCGGAATAAGCACAGGCACTTTCGTCGAAGCCTCGCCTTTAACAATCAATGCCTTTCTTGATAAGTGGCTTCAGGCGGCGGCACGTCCGCGCGTGCGCGAGTCTACATTTGCAAGCTACGAAGTTGTATTGCGTATTTATATCCGTCCGGCGCTCGGAAGCAAAAAGCTATCGGATGTTCGCCCGCTGGACTTGCAGGCGCTTTATTCCGGGATGCAAGAGCGCGGGCTTTCGGCGCGCACAATTCGCTATGCTCACTCTGTCTTGGCATCGGCATTAACACAGGCTGTCAAGTGGCGAATGGCGGCACAGAACCCGGCGGCGTTTGTTGAATTGCCGCGCGCATCAAGAAAAGAGATGGCGGCGCTTTCGCCGGAAGAAGCGACGCGCTTTCTGGCAGCGGCGGCAACGGATCATCTGGGCGTGCTATTCGCTTTCGCGTTGGCGACGGGCTTGCGGCCTTCGGAGTTTATGGGCTTGCAGTGGAAAGATGTTGATGTGCAGACGGGCGTCATTACCGTGTGTCGCGCGCTTGTGAGACGAAAAGGCGGCGGTTGGTATTATGGCGAGCCGAAAACGCCGCGCAGCCGTCGCAACATTCCGTTACCGTCATCTATGCTTCGCGCACTCATCACGCACAAGCGAAGCCAAGCGGAAGTGAGATTGAAAGCGGGCGCAGAATATCAGAATAATGATCTTGTGTTTGCCACAGGCGACGGCACGCCGCTTTTACTGCGAAACATCATCCGGCGGCACTTTCGCCCTGTCCTGAAGCGCGCCGGGCTTCCCGAAACCTTACGCCTGTACGATCTGCGCCACACTTGCGCAACGCTAATGCTTTCGGCGGGCGTGCATCCGAAGGTGGCGAGCGAGCGGCTAGGACATTCCAGCGTCACACTCACAATGGATGTTTATTCGCATGTGCTACCGTCCATGCAACAGGATGCGACAGAGAAGCTAGAAAAAATCTTGTTTGGGTAGTTGGCACACTATAGGCACACTAAACGACAAAGGCATCCGCAATAGATGCCCTAACTTATTGTAAATAATGGTACACCCGGTCCGGCTCGAACGGACGACCTTTTGATTCGAAGTCAAACGCTCTATCCAACTGAGCTACGGGTGCATGATTAAGTTTTACCGTCGGCGATAATTTTAACGAACAAAAATATTATAGCGCATCCTTCGCTTTTCGGCGCAATGTGCGTAATTGATCCGGCGCGTGAGTTGCAATCCTTCGTCGTTCGCCGCACAATAAACGGAACCATGCGAAATGTTTTTAATTCAAGCAACGAAACTTTGCGTGGCACTTTAATTTTAAGAATTATAATCACTTTTATATTAGGGGTTGAAGAACATTATGAGTGAGCATAGGCCGGGCACGGAACCGCGTGGTT